>JAABUL010000045.1_pt1 | contig 212306 bp, 196 predicted proteins | sample 5559151 | NCBI WGS metagenome assembly JAABUL01 (sample SAMN10711876, study PRJNA513368) | rock metagenome | isolation source: Antarctica rocks | place: Antarctica: Victoria Land, Pudding Butte sud
CCCGCCAACGCATCCGCGACCTCACAATGCCCGCCCATCCCAACTTCTCCATCCCCCCCTCCCCCCCACCACCCACATCCCCCGACTCCCTCGCCGCCCTCTCAGCCACCACAAAGAAATTTGACCGTTTCCTCGAGCTCAAACGAAAGGGCGTGCACTTCAATGCTCGGTTGCAAACATCTACCTCGCTTCGGAACCCGAGTTTGCTGCCGAAACTGATGGAGTTCGCGGGCGTGGGGTTGGAGGATGGGTATCGAAGTACGCTGACAGGGGATGTGGGAGAGGTGCCGGTGAGGTGGGGGGAGGAGAGTTATGTGGAAGCTATTGTGAGGGAAGGGGAGAGGTGGAGGAAACGGAGGTTGAAGGAACGGGAGAAGGTGGAATTTGTGGGTGCGAGGAGTGGAGGGTCTAGTGCTGTGGGGACGCCGAAGGGGGTGGAGGGTGGGGACGGGAGGAAAGCGAGTGAAGGTGTGCAGCCGAAGAGAGCGAGTCGGTTCGATCGACGGTAGTGGTAGCTGAAGTTCAGTGCGTGTACTTTCGTGCAGCTCCTACCTTTGGTTCGTTCCTCCCTACCGCGAAGAATCGGAGAAAACCGCCTCACAACTCAATTGGGACCGATGCCGGTCTTCTCACGATGGACGCGAAAGGTGAAGAGGACTACGTCGCCATGACGGATTCTGACAGACTGGAGAACTTGCCTCCGGAGATGAGTCTGGACGACCACTTCTCGACACCCGGAAAGGGAACGATGTCAATGCAGCCTACGATGTGCAGACCCTCCCCCCTCCACAATCCGGAGATCAAATCCACCATACAGCCTCGCAGCTCGCCTCTCCATCCCCGGAAGCCAGACGACGGCACCATAGAGCCCGCCGTACGATATCAGCCTGTTCGTCGGCACCAACAACCGCTTCACGACCTGGTCAGACCGGCGAACAGGAGCATCGTCTCCAAAACGGCAACTCCCGAAAAGCCCACGGCGCAACACCGTCACTCCCACAAGTCGAAGCCGAGAAAGACTCTATGCGAACGGAACGGAACGGTGTTGGCCCAGACGTCAGAAGTCTTCCTCTCACTGGTCGAACCCGATCGGACGCTAGCTAACGTACCGCTCGGTGAATGTGGTGTCGGAGGTATGTGAACTAGCTGCCGACTTGGGAAGACGAATGAGCTGCGGGGTGGTAGCGGTAGTGGTATAAGGCAACGAGGCATGTGGTTCGAGTGTAGCGGCCGACTGTGGTATACCAATGTGACACGAGAAGGTACATCAGGCATCAATTATGGCCGTGAGGCACAGGATCTTTAGACTTGCTGTATGGCAGCTAGCGCATGTCTCAGGCAGACGAATGGGATGCGAGACTGTGTATGGCAGCAAGGCACACGACTCCTAGAGCTCCGAATCTCAAAGTGACAGGCAGAAAGTGTCACGAACTCAGGAGCAGGCAGCGAAAGTCTCAGAGCGCCGTATAGTGCTTGATCCCTCCCTACTTCTGTGGCAAGATTGTCCAGCATACCAGAAGCGTACCATTTAGTGATCGGTGTCACCGAACGAAGGTGAAAGGCTACCATACTTATCGCCTCATCTTGCGTGAGGCTGTGTTTTCTTCGCGACTTATGGCTTATCCAGTGCAAAGTGAATAAGCCAAACTGCTTATTAGAGCTGGACAAGCTAAAAGCGTGTCTTCTCTACGCTTATTCGTCGTTGCTACAAGAGGAATAGTCCGGACAAAATCTGGTCCATAATTAGCTTATGAAGGTGAGGGAACGGACACGAAGCTATGCCTCAAGTGGCAGCAGCCAGAAGCAAAAAGGACCTCCGGAGGTCCTTTTGGCTTATTTGCGCTTTAGGAAGGTCTCACTTGGATAAGCAATAAGCCAATAAGCCAGCTTATTCACTTTGGAGCCTAGAAAACAGCATTCACTGGATAAGCCGCTTATCGATTATCTACCGGAAGTGGCAATAAGCTGGCTGGATAAGTCGCGAAGAAAACACAGCCTGAGTTTTCGGTCGGAGGGGAGGCAACGTTGCAAGGTGTTCTCTGCATACGTCTTCAGGAGCTCAGGGATATCTCGTTGAACGTCTTCTCGCGGCGAAAACAAATGGACAGCCAATGCATCGACAGCTACGCTTCCCAAGGTCTGATGTATGCTTCGAGAGAGGAGATATTGGCGGTCCTGGAGGTATTGTTGATGATAGACTGGAGAGGCATGGACCAGTAGTGATAGTTCTGGAAGATCCAATCTAGAGAGTAGGTACAGCCGGACTTCAGGTGCAAGTGCATCGATCATTCTTTTGGGTTGCTGTCCGTTGGCCTTTTGGTCTACTGTTGCTTTGATATCCGTCTGCGATGACTGTACATCAAATTCGTCTATCGCGGGAGCAGGGAGCACATACATGGCAGCTAGGGCATCTGGTATGAGAGTTGGCTGGCTGTGAATCATTCTACACGAAGAGCGATGGCCCCAACGCGACGAATAGAAGGCAAGTGTCTTGGACTTCGCCATTGAGGTTGGAAAGTCTCAGAGTGCTTAGTGTGTGATGCTGTCTCGGAGAACGTTTTGTATCCATCGGAGTGGCGGCAAGTACTTCATGGATACTAATTTAGTAGGAGTCATATGGCATGTGAGGCATAGGATCGCCGGGTGAGTCTTCTAGAAATCGGGGGACGTCTTCAGTGGTCCTTCAGAGCCGACGCTAGCTGATGTACATGCGCTAACCCGATTTTCTTGGCAGCCAGGTGTGTTCAATGTTCAGTTCCTCTTTCCTTACTCGTTAACATCAAGATGCGCTAGCTGGCGTTCAAAAAGTCCCCCGATGTCCCCCGTTTCGCTCAGAATGATATGCCAAGAGATCGGGTTAGCGCGGGGGCCAAGCCAAGCAGCCGTTAGCGTCCGTCGATAGGAGCCAATGAGCATACCTCGTGCCATTGGCTCCGGTACTTTGACGCTAGCTTGGGTTCGACTTGGCACCCGCGCTAACCCGATTTCTTGGCATATCTGGGTGTTCCCAAAGTTTGAACGTCACACAAATCGGGGGATAAACGGGGTGTAGAGGAGATTTTATAGTAGCTGCCGTCGCGAAGAGCCGAAGAGACGTCTGCCTACTATTTCGCTATTGCGATTTCGAGCTCCCGATACACCCCGTTTTGCAGCACCCGGGTGAGGATGGTAGGGTTCGGATCGGGGGACAAACGAGGGGTGGAGCAAACATCCATTAGCTTCCGCCGTGAGTAGCCAATAAAACTCTTAGACCCTAGACCCTAGACCCCGGGAACGCTGAGAAATGTTATCGTGTTCATTGGCTGATTTCTTTCAACGCTAGCTGACGTTCGATATGTCCCCCGATGTCCCCCGTTTTGCTTTACACCTGATTTTTCGACAACAATTGGAAAACGTGGGACGATGGGTGCCAAGCTGTGCGCCCGCTAGCGTCCGCGCAGAAGAGCGAATGAGCACTATGTGTGCACAAATTTTGGGGGTCGATTTCTAGTCCTGTGGTTGGCTGATTCAATTTGACGCTAGTGTATGTGCAACTCGTCCCCCATTCTCCCCCGTTTCCTTTGACATCCAACAATCAGTGTCCCCCGATCGACCACCCCTCTTCTAATTGGCAGTCTGAATGTGAACATCTGCGCGATCTCCCGCTCACAACTTCTGGACGATGATATGAACGTGACTCTGAGCGCAACAGTCGTATGGCACTACCGTTTTACAACTATCCGTAGTCCTGCTATCGTACAATGCTACGTGATCGCTGGGCCGTAAAAGCAATGCCACCGCTATGCTACCAAAGCACACCCTTTACGTGCACGTCACTACAATTCATCCTTCGTCGCTTTCGCGGTTCCGTTCGCCGAGCTCGAGGTCGAAACCTTCTTGTCACCCTTCCACCCGATGGCCTTCAGCCTCTCGGTGAGAATCGGGTGCGAGTAGTGGTACGAGGAATAGAGGTAGTCGGCATCCATAGACGACAGGTTCTGCACCTGCAGCTTGATGAGGGAGCTGGCGAGCTCGGCGCTGTAGCCAAGGCGGTTCGAGAAGGCGTCTGATATTGTGGTTAGCAGACGTAGCAGCGAATGAAATAACGTGTACCACTCACCAGCCTCATACTCGAACCTCCTCGTCAACACATTCATTCCCAGCTTGATCAAGCTATCCGTCGGCGACAAAACCTCATTGAACAGAATGAAGCCAATGATGATCGGCTTCTCCTTGTAGAACCCGAACGCCTCATACAAGCTGTTGTTGCTGATGAACACGCTGAACAGCGCAAACACGTAGAAGAGGTGGAAACTGCTGATTCCCAGTAATTTCGTCGTGTGTCCCATACTCCAGTGTCCCAGCTCGTGCGCCAAAATCGCTTCTACCTCTTTGATCTCGCTCTTTTCAATGAGAGTATCGTAGATGACGATCTTCTTCTTCCATGGCAGGCCAGTAAAGTAGGCATTACTGTGTGCGGACCGCTTGCTGCCATCGATGACTTGGAGTTCGCCAAGTGGGAACTTCAGCCGTTGGGCGAGCGCTTCGACGCGATCTTTCAGCTGGCCCGGTTCGAGAGGCGTGAGTTTGTTGAAGAGCGGGACAATCAGAATTGGGTAGATTGTGATGGCGCCGAGCTGGACAACGAGTGTGAAAGCCCAGAGGTAGAAGAAGAATTGATCGCCGGTCTTCTGGATGATCTTGAGGAACGCGGCGCCGAGCGGTATACCGAAGGCGAGAGACAGCGCTTGGCCTTTGACGAGGTCGGTGAAGAAGAGGGAAAGGGTTTGCTTGTTGAACCCATATTTCTCCTCGAGCACGAAGTGGTGGTAGTAGCTGAACGGGAGGCCTAGGAGCGTCTCGGCGAAGCTATAGGTGAAGGCGAAGATGAGCGAGTGCGTGATCTCTCCCTGGAATCGGGAGGGTAGGTATTGAGTAACCCATATTCCGGTCAACGCCCAAAGCTTTGGGTATATATCCTGGGTGATTGTGATGTAGTTCTTGATTTGATTCCAAATTCCAGAAACTGCGCCGAACTTAAGTTTACTCCTGCCGTACGCTTGACTCTTGTCGAAGGTCGCTTGATCGATCTCTTTTGAGAGCTGAGGAGGAATAGCCGTGCGGCAGAGGACTTCGTACTGTCTATAACTTAGGAATGATTCTAAGCAGTATTCGCCAATGGCGAATGTCAGGATGAGTGCTGGAGGGCCTGGTCAGTAAGTGTCTCAGCCTAGGACAAGGAGACCTACTCTTCCACGGTATAGTCGGCCGGTCGAGGGCCGTTGCCAATGAACGGAGGAGATCCATGTTGGCAATGGTATGAATGTAGATGACTTCAAAAGAACACCTCAACTTCTACCTCCATACATGCACCCCACAAATGGGATAGTGCCTCAGGCCGAACAAACCTGCGTACCACTTCGATTCCATCCGTTGGATTGTCCGTATGCTAGTTGGACTACCGAGCATGTGACCGTCGTCGAGCAGGCCTGTCTTTCTGCAGCAACAAGGATCGGGCCAAGGTTCGTCGACAGCGCAACACAGCGCCTGCTGCTCCAATTGGAACTCGACGACGACTTGAGCGCTTAGACGACGTAGCGCCACCGCGGCCACGAGCTCGAGACCGCATCTGACGTTGTCCTCGTGAAAATACATGCAGCTTCTCAAGATACTCGACCTGTATACATGTGACTTCCTTTTCTTCTGACTGCCCGCTACCGACTACAAACTGCCCCAGCCCCCGGCGAGCTCGCCTAGCACCGAGCCGACTTCACTGGAGGACAAGGGCATGCAAAATGGCGTCGAATCACCAGAATGACGAGCTCTTCATGGGTGAAGAGAATGCGGCCGCCGAATTCGAAACACCACAGCCGCTCCAGATCCGCAAACAGCCTTCGTCGTCCACCTCTCCAAATGCTCCTTCCTCCTTAGGCGGTGATCCCTCCCAGCAATCCCAGCAATATGCCCAGTACAGGGTACCTCCTTCAAGCGCATACGGACCACCTCTCTCACCACCGCCGACGCAAGCACTGCCATATCCCGACGACGGTCGAGCAAGAAGACAGAAACCGCCGAGTCGAACAACGACACCGCAAGAACTGGCGGAGGAGGGCCGGGTACCTCGAGCGCGAAGGACGAGTATGACTTCAGATGCGTCGAGCGGAGCGGGGAGTGGAGCGTCTGGAAGGCGTGCAAAATTCAGCCCGGACGATCCGAATAGACCAACCGCAGCAGGGTATGCAGGCTTCTCGCCGACACAAGGCAGTGCAACAATAGGTCGTCTCGCCGAAAGACGTGGTGCCCCCGCAAAGAACATCGTTCCACCCGACTCTCCTGGAGGCCCTGAACCACCCCACAAATCTCCAGAGCCAGTAGACGGATATGGCGACGGTGGAACGCTATTCGCCATACCGCCGATGCGCAAGGCAAGCGAGCCTACTGCTCCTGCTCCTATCATGAGCTCTGGTCCCGACTTCTACCCTCCTCCTTTGGCGGCCTCGCCTCCCGTTCCTCAGTCGCAGCCGGGTGGACAACTACTCATACCGAACCCAGCTGGAGTCAACAGACTCGACAGTACGGCATCGACATCGACTACGAGAGCTTCACGAGGGTCACCACCTCCACCAGAAACACCTGCGACGGATACACTACCTTCCAATGGTCTGACCGGGATCGAAGCACGCTACGCTGCAAGTGGTATACCAGGCACGAATACGCTCAATGAAATGCAAGCGCAGAGCGCGGCGGCAGCAGCAAGACGGGCACATTATGTCTCGCCTCAACCTCAGCGCGGACAGCCAGCGCAAGCAGGAGCTCCATCTGGTGGGAGATGGAGTCCTACTGAGCGTCCAGGGTCTGCACCGCACGGACCTCCGATCATGTTTCAAGGCAACGAAGAAGTACCGTCCAGTACCCCCACTTCCACGGGCAGAAGTAGGCAAGGGTCCGCAACATCAAACCAGCAATTGGAAACCGACATGAGTCGGATGAACATGCACGATGAACCACCGCCTGCGTACTCTCCACCTATGCCAGGAACGTCGAACTCCCAGTACCCCAACGAGAAAGGACGATATGCGAATCCCGCGTCTCAACCACCTGCCCCTGATGCTGCAGCTGCTGTGAAGCCATCGCTTGCCGATCCGAACGTCAGACAGCACCCTGCTTTTGCAAATGATGCGCAAGCAGGAGCTTCACCATCACCACAGCCAGGCTCGTCGCAGCAGAACGGACGCGCGGGCATGACACCAGTAAACACCGCCCAAGCAAATCAGTACGGCGCATCACCTGGACCATCAGGTGCAGGTCCGGCTAGTCCTCCACCTCTTCCCGAAGGCTGGATTGCTCATCTCGACAACAACTCTGGACAGTACTACTACATCCATCTGCCCACACAAAGCACACAATGGGAGTTCCCGAAGGGACCAACTCCTCTCAACCTTCAGGAGCCCATGAGTCCAGCCGGTTCGGTCTTCAATAACCCACTTTCACCAGCCGCGTCAGTCTTCAAGCAGCCCCTTGCTTCACCCGGATTCAGCGGTATGCCCGTTCACCAGACCGCGAACTACGACCGCATGAGCATAGCAAGCATTGCCTCACCCACCACTGCTGGCTTCACTGGGCCACCGCCTTCAGCCGGCATTGATATGTATAAAATTGCGCCCACAAATGGCGTATACTTCGGCCCATACCTGCGATACACCAACATGGATATCGAGCGTGGGCTATGGCTTGGCTCGATATTGCTTATCTGTGAAGCGTCTCAACAACCTCCAACAATCCACATCCATCAAACCATGGATCTGAGCCCGAATCCGCGGCAGCTTAAGGCGCACCCGATTCAGTCTCACCAAAGGTGGATCTTTTACCGGTATGATGTTGACCTGCGAATGGACGAACAAGGTCCGGCGAAGTGGACGTACGCTATCACAAGTCATCTCGGATGCACCCGGTACGAGTTCCTGGTCGCAAGCAGACACGAGAACAGCTGGCGCTTCGTGGCACATTCCGGCAACGACTTCGCGCTCAATGTTTCTGCGAACGAGCGTGGCAAGCTTGGTGGCATTCAGCCCATGTGGAAGGATGTACTACTCAAGCATCAAGAATGTGGTGGCTTCCATGCTCAGATAGGACTTGGCGGGCAGATCTATGGCGACCGTCTGTGGAAAGACATCCCAGCACTCAAGCAATGGACTCAAACAAGCGGCAAGGAGAACCGGAAGAATGCGGCCTGGACGGCGAAGTTGGAAGAGGACGTTATGCACGCCTACTTCCATTACTACACCTCACATTTCGATCAACCAGCGATCCGCGAGGCGTTTGCACAGATCCCGCAGGTAGCCTGTTTGGACGACCACGATATCTTCGATGGTTACGGCAGTTATCCGGACTACATGCAACAGAGCCATGTCTTTAAGGCCATTGGAAGAATTGGAATTGACATGTTTCTCCTGTTCCAGCATCACACGACACACGAGATTCTTCGAAATGTCAGCAACGATATCGACTTGTTTACAATCACGGGCAGTGGCTGGCATTTCGTCAAATACCTCGGACCCAGCGTGGTTATCATTGGCCCTGATACTCGATCGGAGCGGAACGCGAACCAAGTCATGGCTGGTCCGACGTATCAAGGCCTGTTCCCGAAGGTCGCTACACTACCTCCGACCGTGCAGCATTGTCTGTGGCTGATGCCTGTGCCAATGATCTATCCGCGTCTTGAGGCTGTCGAGAGCATGGCGCATACTGTCCAGACAGGCAAGAAGTTCGTCACAGGCGGCTTCAACATGGCTGGTAAACTGGCTGGAGGCCTGGCAGGTGTGGTTGGAGCGAAGAGCGCAGTGCAGGGAGGTTTTGATGGCGTTAAGAAGGCCGTGGGCAAGAGCGGTTTGATGCAGGGTGTGCTGAGTCCGTTCGGTGAGATCGACGTCCTAGACGAGCTGCGTGATCTGTGGACGCACGAATCGAAGGTAAGCGATCACCCCCCACCCCAATCCCTTCGTCACCCACTAACACATTGTGTTAACTACAGGACCTCGAGCGCACCTACATCCTCCGCACGCTCCAAGGCATCGCCCACAACAAATCCCTCCGCATGACCTTCCTGTCCGGCGGCGTCAACGTCTGTGGCGCAGGCCTCGTGCACGACCCCGCCAAACCCTCCGACCACAAAACAATGTACCAGCTCATCTCGGCCTCCATCGTCAACGCGCCCACTCCCTCCTACGTCCTCAAATTGCTCCACAACAACAAACCACTCTATATCCCGCAAAACGGCCACCGGTCCACACCATCCGTCCCAACGGACACAAAGGAGGACATGATGGAGATCTTCGCCGCGGACGTTGATGGACGGCCACGCGAGTTGAGAAGACTGATGGGAAGGAGGAACTATCTGGCTTGTGTGGCTTACGATCCGGAGATGGTGCAGGGCAGTTTTGGGCCTGGAGGGAGTCCTGAGGGGCAGCAGGGGAAGGGTCGGTTGAGTTTGGCGGCGGATTTCATGGTGCAGAATGAGGGGAGTTATGGGCAGCCGATGAAGTATGGGCCGGTGATTATTCCCAGCTTGGAGTATGGACGATAGGGTTGGGTAGGAAGGGTGGAATTGGGTGGCGTAGGTTTGGTTATGGGGAAAGTAGACTACGATACCAAGTGCTTACGATAGATCTATTGTCCTTGGGATATCCAAGAATCGAGCACCTTGCCAGCGACGTTGGTCGGAACCGTGTCGGAGGAACGTGGATTAGCGGCCGACACTGGTATGCCAGTGGCATGTGCCCTCCTTCCCGGTTGCATCTAGCGCGAACCTTAACCTTGCACGCTTGGACGGCCTCGTGACGTGCCAGCGTTCCTCACGCACCGCCTTCACCTTCGACACCACATCACCTCCTTTCTGCACGCTATGTGAAGGTGAACAAAGACCTCAATTGTCGCTCGCTCATCACAGAGTGTACGCATCTCTCACACCTCTACCACCTTTTCGCCGCAGTCGCACGATCGGTTGCAATGGCTTCGTTCTTGAAATGGTTCCAGGACGGCTACAAGAATGGAAAGTTCACCGACATCGTCATCGTCGCGTCTGATGGGGGTGAAACCAAAGTCCACGACACGATGCTGGAGGGTCGCTGTCCTGAACTCAAAGCGCAGGCTGTTGAAGTCAGCGAGGGGCGTAATCGTTTGAGTGAAACGGGGGATGTTGTTACCAAGGTATGTCATCGCACCCCCATCTTCATTTCGCGGCATGTCACTGATACGAAATAGCTTCTCGACTGGGTGTACGAGGTCGAATGGACGCCAGTTGCCCTCACTGCCCCGACGAATGCAGGCGTCGTTGCTGCGGCGGATCTGAAACTCGTGACACAAATCATCATTCTCGCTGCAAAGTATCGATTCTCGACTGCTCGCGAAGAGGCTGATGGCCGCAAAGAGCTCCACAGCCTTGCTTTGCGACGCGGCGAAGCTACCATCAACGCGCTCGCCGGCTTGTCCGATCTGCTCGCTTGCCTTCGCGAGCTCAGCGAGACTGCCATTCCGGAGAAGATTTTGCACCATTTGGCGGACAAAATTCAGGAGGCGTATGATGCGAGAAGTGTGCAAAGCGTTGCCGCGAAGCGCAAAGCCGATGGCGACGAGGGGGTTTCTGCGAAACAAGCGAAGACCTTGGAGGGTGGAGCACATGCTGTTGGGGTTGACGAGGATACCAAAGCTGCCACGGCCAGGACTGCTGCACCACCTACGACTGCTGACGTCGCCACAATCATGGCCCCAAACCCTGCCTCGTACGAACCAGAGCGTATGTGTATATGCTTTGCGGCCAACAACACCGAACACCTAGTACAATGCCTCGGATGCGACAAATGGTTCCACCCGAAGTGCGTGCGCAGGAGCCACTACAAGGATACGACATGGCACAGTAAGCCGCTGTGGGCGTTTGAGAAGGATGTGTTGTACTACTCGCGCAATCCGTTCTCGTGCTGGAACTGTTCTTAAGGCTTCAGCTCGGTGCTAGTCTTCACATGTCTGGTCGTGGCATGGCGATCGCTTTGCCTCTGTGAAGCCTGGGAACAAGATGACGACCAGATCATCAGCTATACAGGTCCAGCACAGCACTGATATCTCAGGCGTACCTTTCATCGTTCCTTCATCATCATTACTCGTAAACCTCCCACCAGCCAGTGGCGTAGAGAAGTGATCCTACCCCATCCCGCCCGCCAGCTTCGCTTTACTCTGCCTCTCCTCCAACTTCCTCCGTTTCTTCGCCTCCCGCTTCGCCTGCTTCTCCGCCTCCGCGTTGCCCTGTCCGTCATGCGTAAGGAGCTCCGGTACGATCCCACCCTGCTTCACCACGTGCGCTCCTCGCTCCCCTACCTCGCCCATGATCGTGCCCTGCTGTAGCTCATACTCCTCCTGATCCTGCCAGTCTGACACATGCATAGGCGTATTGGCGAAAGACTCGAGTTCTTGTGGTGCTCGCGCCCCGTTGTTATCGCCATAGCCAGCAAGGGATGATGTGTCGTTGGCCCATTGCTCGATCTCGTCTCGACCGCGCTTGCGCTTCTTGCCATCGCCCCATATTCGAGCGTTCGTCTCGTCGATCAGGCCGTCTAGTCGCTCGTCCCCACTTCCTCCGTCGCCGAACAGCTTCTCCAATTCTTCGGCTGTCTCAGCGACCAGCCTCTCGCCTCGTAATCCTGCTTCGATCCGTCGTAGGTGGTGTAGAGCGATCCCGCCTGTTGGGCCGGAAACGGCCGAGAATTCTATGGCGGTACTGCGGAGGAGGCTGTCCGGGTGGAGGTGTGGTTTTGTTGAGGAGGACTCGAGAAAGGTTGATAGAGCGGCGGCGGCGGAGGCAGGAGAGAGTGGGGCGGTGAGGGAGGGGTGGTGGTGTACAGGGGGTGGAGGAGGTTGGGGCACCATTGTTGTTAGTCCTTTTAGTGTTGTCGAGTACTCGGAATCGAGGGACGATCATATCGAAGACCGAGCTTGGGCCAATTTGGACTTTTTGCTCCTTCCTAATGCGGCACTCCCGCGGAGTTGAGGAGGCTCTAAGGTATGGGTGTGGTATGTTCTCAGTCATTTCGATCTCCACATCGTCACAGCATAATTGTGTTGCACACATAGTCCACCAAGAGCGCGTAGTCGAGATGCAGTGCCTACGATGCTTCCGCAGCGTTCTTACAGCACCAACGCGAGCAGCGACAACCACACTTCGACACCTTCAACCGCCATCAACACAATCGACACGGTACAATACCATCTTTCCTTCCATCGTATCGCACTGACTGATTTTAACCTTACCAGATCTCTGAGCATCCTCTCACGCCTTCAGCCCCGACCCACCCTCACACCCACCGCGTTCTCCTCGACAACATTACCTGGCGACCTTCCCGTATCGAGTCTACAACTCCGACCACAGCCTCTAGCGCTGCAAATCCGGACAGCGATACGGAATACGTATAATCCAAGCCATCGAGTACGAAAGCGGCGGCATGGGTTCCTATCGCGGGCATGGACGCGGACGGGCAGGCGGACATTGAAGAGGAGGCAGGCGAAGAAGAGGACTACTTTGAGCCATTGAGATGTGGCCTTAGCATAAGTCTTACAGGATGATCGAACGTATCGCTGCGACGAGGAAGACGAAGCCCATAGTCATACCATTCAATGCTCCCAGCTCGAGATCACGATGGCACTCTGGACACGCCATCTTCAACCTACACTGCAAATCTTCGACAAACAGGTACCGTGGCCGCAGCGACTGCGGATGTGGCTACATGTTCTCCCGTTGCCACTTCCACATTCTGAGAACCGCGGACCAACCAAAAGTACAGCTCCCAATGCCCATCGCAGCACTAAACACGCCCAGGTAGCCAGACAAGCTCGGCATATGGGTCCTGCCGCACTTTGCGACCTCTGTGCTTCCGCCTATGCTGGCCTGGCACTTTTCACAACATCCCTGCGCGGAAGAGCGTATCCCGGAGTCTCCTGTTCTTGATTCGTAGTTGATGTGGTGGGCGAACAAAACGGCATGATTGACCAGCCATGCGAGGGCGAGGCGGAACCCGTCTTGCGTGTCCCAGAAGATATAGATGTCGAGCAGGATGATGGCTATCGTGCAAGACAGCTGTATGGCGAACTCGCGGAGTGTATACTTGTTTTGCGCATGGTCTGTAGCACTGTGTTAGGTATGGTGCGCTTGGCCGATTGAAGAAGCGCGGATTTGCCTTGATCGGATGACGGTGGCATGTTGGAGACAGGCATTGTGGCAGAGATTGGTGTTGCGACTAGAAAGAGCGCTGCTGGACACGTTCGTATACAAGACAACTAAATTGTTGCCTGTTGGTGTTGCTTTTTACAAGCTTGCCAAGCCAATTGTTGGCGGCGAGGTTTCCAACACTGCCATACTGGACTTCACACTGACTTCTACTACTCTTCAGACCGCCGCCTTGATGATGCTTTTGCCTGTGTCGAGTGCCAACGCGGTGCAATCCCGAGTAAGGTAGCTTCATCAGCAGCTACAGCTCTGCCCACTTCCTTAGATCCTCATGTACTGCCCTACCCTTGCCGACAGAAAGTAAGCACAGCGAGTCGCACGGCAGACACCAACATACTGTTTCGCTTTCGATTCAGCTGCCGCTCTGAGTTCTATATAAGGTAGGCTGCGATAAGTAAGACGTGTGCTTCTTCCAAATCAGCAGGGTCGCCATATAACAAGAAGACTCCGACTTGCGTTCGTGTTCTCTTCAACTCAACTACGAACAATTCCACCTTCCCTCATCACGCGATCATGGCACAAAACGGCGGTACCGAAGATTCGTTCTTCGATATCAAGGACAGCGACCTTACTGGACTCAAGGACAAGGTTATCGTGATGACTGGCGGATCCTCTGGCATTGGTCTTGCGTTTGTGAAGCTCTGCGTCGGTCAAGGTGCAAAGATCGTTGTGGGCGATGTCAACGAGTGTCCCGAGAAAGGTGATGATGTCACGTTCATGAAGGTGGATGTCACGGACTGGAAGCAGCAGTTAGCGTTGTTCAAGAAGGCTATCGAGGTTCACCAGAAGATCGACCATGTCTTCGCGAATGCGGGTACAAGACCTTCCTCCCAAACTCTTGGTTCTGATATGCCATGACTGATTTTGCAACAGGCATTGGCCCAACCGACACTTTCGTCAAAGATGAACTTGACTCCAACGGTGATCTGCTGCCGCCGAACATGCGAACCATGGACATCGATCTAAATGGACCTATATACACGAGCAAACTCGGCATCCATTACCTGAACAAGAACCCATCCGGCGGCAGTGTCGTGATCACGGCTTCACCCTCCAGCTTCAGTCCCTTCGTCGCCACAGACTACGGCACGGCGAAGCACGGCTGCTTAGGTCTGATGCGTAATCTCAATGCCCACTTTGTCGACACGAACATAAGGGTGAATTGCATCACGCCGCTTTGGACAGCATCAGGTCTCGTCCCGGCGGAGCATATGCAGCAAACCCTGGGCATTATCAGTCAGCCCCCGGAGGCTGCGGCCAGGTCTGCGATGCTGCTGATGGCGGACGAGAACCGCAGAGGACAGACGATGTTCTCGAAGCGAAGTATGTTCAAAGAGGTAGATTCGATCTTGATGGGTGCGATCCACAGTGCTATCGCACCTGGGGAAGGGGATATGCCGACAAGCAAGGAACAGGCGCAGAAATATAAAGATCAAATGACCACTTAGGCCGACCAGAGGAAGACGACAGTTTGTAAATGACTAAAGACTCTTCTGCATCCACAGCTCGACCCACAATTCAATGTGCTGTTCTTTGCTCAGGCGGGAAGACCTCAACATCCTCCGGCTCCTCCCAATCGTCCGAAAAAACGTATGTCTCGAAGCAGGTATTGATCGCACCTTCCGTATCGAAGAACATGAACTCACAAGTCCCTTTCTTCCCGTGCCACACTCCACTCATCACCATCTCGAACCCTCGCTGCTCAAACTCCTCCCTCCTTCGCACTGCCTCAGCTCTCGCTTTCTCGCCCACCAATGATCCGCTTCCACTAGATCCAGAACAAGTAGCACAATCAAACGCAACATGATGGATCCCGCCTTTACCACCCGTGGCATCCAAGAACTCCTGCATAACCGTTTGGCCGGACACGGGCTGCATGACTTCCCATATCATCGAACCTTGCTCAGCGAACGCGACGTCCAGTGCGAAGGAGGCCGGTTGGCCACGAAGGGTCTGGGATGTGAGGGTTGAAGCAGTGAAGTGGAAGATCTTGAATGGGCCAATTCCGAGTTTGCATAGACCTGTCAATGTGCTTCTGAGATCTCCAGTGACTATGCAGATCTCAATCGGCTGGCCTAGGAATGGTTGTGAGAGCGTTGGTGGTAGTTGATCGGAAAGGTTAGCCATTGTGAAGCCTCGAGACAGACGGCTGTTATAGAAGTATGGTCGAAGGATTTGTATTGTGGATTGGATGAGGCCATACCTTTATACTGGGTTCTCCTCAATTGTATTGCTAAGCACAGAAGTCAACCTTGCAGTCGGGCGTCATTGTGCAGAAGGAGGAGGAGGGCGTCATTAGATCGATTGGAAGTCTCGAGTTCGTTCATGGTGGTATACACACTACATATACACTGCGCTACTAGCCCAATTTATTCGATATTCCATGGTACCTAAAGTGATGAAAATAAGGATTAGCAAGTGTCTCCAACGAATGATCAAACTTGAACGTACATCGGAGTTCCTCATGTAAGGAGCAAGTTTCTCAACGTCCTTAAACATCTCCGCCTTGACTCTGCCGTTGCCGAGGAAAGACCACATGTTGCCATTGTATCTGTGGTCATAGTGCTCCCATTTAACCTCCTTGATCGTCTTCATGAAGTGCAAAGCCTGCAATCGTACGTCAGTGGGAGCACGATATCTCAACAGCGGTAGAGACTTACAGAGCCTCCCCAGATCCACAGCTTCCCTCCTCTGATGTTGTTCTTGTACCAGCTCTTGCAGTCCTCATTCCATACGCTGCCTTTATGAGCACCTTCTTCATTGCTACCCGCATGCCACGCATCGATGTGCTCATACAACTGGTTGATCGGCTCTTGCTTGATCTCCAGAGCTCGAATGTTCTCGTCTTGGATCTTCTTCACACACTTGAGGATATATTCGACACACACCTCATGGCCTGGCAAAGACGTGCCATTGGCCCAATTGCCACGTACGCCATTGATAATGAAGTAATTCGGGAACTTCGGGACCGCCATAGCCAGATAAACCTGCGGTTCAGGCTCAAACTCCTCAGCCATGCTCGCTCCATTGGTGCCGTAGACCTGAAACGGCGGTGCGAAGGCGATGTTGAAGCCAGTTGCACACGCAATGATGTCGACTTTGTGCAGCTTACCAGACCCATCGACTAGACCTTCAGGGACTACCTTTTCGATCTCCTCGTGAACAGTGGTAACGTTGGGTTTCACCAGCGCTTCGAGGTAGCCATCTCCAGGTGTGATACGTCGGCAGCCAGGTGACCAGGAAGGAATGAGTCGTTCTTTCAGTTCTTCGTGGCCAGGTCCAATACGTCTGTTCATCTCTGCACGCATCATCTCGTGTGCGCCTTTCGAAACATCGCTTCCGCTGATGAACATGTCAAAGAGGTTGTTAACAGCGGATTCGAGCTTCTTTCGGTAGAGAAGGAGGTGTTCGGGATCATCTCTGAATCTCTGCTTATCGACTTCGGTATACCAGTACTGCTTGGCGAGCCCGCCTTTGTCTTGCGGCTCGCGTTCAGACTGACTGGTAAGTTTAGACTTCTCGGCCTCCAGATCTGCTTCGCCGACGACAGGTGAGATCCAGGTGACCGATCGCATGAATGCAGTAAGATGGCTCGCCTTCTTCTGCACTTGAGGTACGATTTGGACTGACGACACATCAGCAAGGAAGATGAAACATTGGCAGTAGAAAACGATGGTGACACGTACTTGCGGATGATCCAGTTCCGATTACAGCAACGCTCTTGCCCTCGTAATCGACGTCTTTGTCCCAGTTCGCGCTGTGTAGCAGCTTGCCTTGAAAGTCGTGTAGGCCAGGAATCCTGATAACACTGTCAAGGAGTGATTCGGCACACGCTTTCAACTAGCAACTTACTTCGGCCACTTCCAATCGTTCAGAAAGCCGGTCCCGTTGACGAGAACGTGGCACCAGTCTTCTATCTCGTTGCCTCCACTGTTGATCTTGAGGTTGTATATGCCTTTGGCCTCATCCCAGGTTGCGCTCGTGACCTTTGAGCTCAGCTTTATGTATGGAAAGAGGTCGTACTTCTGCGCGAAGCTCTCGAAATACTTCAATCTGTCAGTCAATTTCATGCAGGCTGTCCATAGCACGTACCGCCTTGATCTGTGGGGCATAGGCGTAGAAGCAGTCCCACTCCGGGTTTGGTTCGAAGCTGAAGGTATACGCATGCGCTGGAACATCACTAGAGCTTTATCAATTGCTGTTGTAGAGTTGTAGTCGATCTTTCCAAGCATACCAAGCACATCCTGGGTATCTGTTCTCGTACCATGTGCCAGCCACGGAAGGATTCCTGTCAAAGCTTAGCGTTGATCCTAATCTATGAGTCCAAGTTGGCCATACTTCTCGTAGCAGACGAGCTCGAAGTCGGAAAACAGCTTCTTCATTTTGTAAGCCATCAACAGGCCAGCTGCTCCTGCGCCGACATGAATAACACGGATCGTACGGCCTTGTGAGTGATACTGATTCTTCACCCGGTAGGGCTCGGTCTCCTCGAGTTGAGGCATGATGCAGAGGGAGGAGTCAAGGGGATAGAACAACGATGAATTGACCACGGATGAGACGAGTGGAAGACAGGATCGATGGAACAGCTTGCACAAGAGATGAGATGAAGTCGGGTCCCGAAGCTTTATAGACTCACAATCGGAGAATTACTTCCGTTCCACTCCCAAGGTTCAAACGGCGAGCAACTCTCTACCAGATGCCGCAAATATAGTACAGCGTACCTTCAACCTCGGACTGAGGCCGCAGAAGATGTGGGGTTGATGGAGGTGGTTTGGATTGGACTGCCAGACTGCCCGTCAATGATTGGCTGGACGCTTGACCTGCCTTCGGCAAAGTTGTGTAGCCGTCCCACTGAACGAAGAAGCCACGAACACTTGCGGCAACCTGCCTGTTCGAAGTTCCGAGTTGCCTGCGTACTTCATTCTTCTTTCGATCAGATGCGAGCATAGGTAGTCTTCGAAAGGTCGGTCAAGCCATTCCGTGACCAGGACCACGTCGATATACTTGCCGCCGAAGCGTCATCTAATCCAGATTCATCGCATCAGCCCTCCTCTGCTCGGCTGCTTCAGCACGCCTGTGCCTAGCCACCAACGCAGGCTCTTCGACACTCGCGACGGTGGCGGGCTTCTGCGGCTTGCCGAACAAGCACTGCCAAAGATCGCCCTTCTCCACGACTTCACCGCCACCTTTCCCAGCGACAAGCAGCTTGGCCAGAGGTGCCGATTGCATCTCTTCCGAGTTTGCGGCATCGATAGCGTTCTCTTGTAGCGGCGCGGGAGTTGCTGATCGTGACTTTTGTGCCCTGTGCGATTGACGGGCTTGGACATGTGCCAGTCGGCGTGTAACAGATATGTCGTAGATGGCTTCTTCGACTGTATCTTTGACCAGGTACATCCAGACCGTTGTCGATCTTGTCTGCCCAATCCTGTGCACCCGAGCTATCGCTTGCAGCTCGACCGCTGTCTGGATCAACGGCTCGCAGATGAAAACGTGTGTAGCATTGACCAGCGTCATGCCGGACGAGTCTGTTTTTGCGTCGAGCAGGAGACAGTCTATAGCCGCATCTCTCTTGAACTTCTCGACGGCTCCTTTGTGACCTAGACGAGAGTGTCCGATCTTGAACTCGATCAATGCGGCACTCAGGACATCCAGAAAGTCTCGATACTGACTAAAAACGATGCTCTTGGCGCCAGGGTCGTGTTGGCGGATCCAGCGGAGGTGACGGCCGAGCGTATCAATCTTGATGCCATAGCTTATTGGCAGATCTATAGATTTTATTTCTTGCAGGAGATGGGAGTCCACTCCTGAGTAGATCGAGACGCTCTTGGAGGAGCTGGTCCCATCAGATGGCGACGAAGTACCGGACTCCACTTCCTCTCGAGCGAGTATCCTCTGTGGCTTGTAGGTGATGTCGTGTAGATCGGCTTTAATCAATTTAGATCTGCAGAAAGCGCAAGGCTTGGATGGTTCTTGTTTCCACCATTCGGCGAGACACTCCTTGCAATATTTATGGCCGCACACAGTCAGGACGCCAGATAGAAATGTCTCCTTGCAGATTGTACATGGCTCCTGTACTTCTTGGTCGCTCTCCCGAAGATGTAATAGGAACGTACTGGTCGATTTGAGCTTCTTCAGCGCTTTGGAGTGCGACTGCTCCCGCTCTGTGGCTTTCTGCAAAGCTTCCAAGTCCAGGTGCTGGTCGAGCTCTTCTTTGTACGGCTGCACCGCATCCGAGAGCTCCTGGAGTTGTCTGTAGAATTCGAGACGTTGGTTTTGGGCCGATCGAAACAGCTCAACTTCCTTTTCGATCCCGGCCAAAGCCTTGCTGTGGGCATTAAAGATCTCCTGGAGAGCATTGACATGTTGACGAGCTATCGCACGCTCCGCTGTCCGTATTCCTGTGGCTTGGCCATGTGAAGAATGTTCGAGGGCGCGAGCTTCTTGTATCAGCCCTCGCATGGAAAGAAGGTTGCCGTGATCTCCGCGGAGCTTGTTCCTCAATCCAAGAAGCTCCAAGGTCAATCTGGGTGCATGTACGTTTTTCCTGTGCTCGTCGAGTGTTTTAGGGTCCAGACACGTCCTGGCTGCATTGATCGCGTATTGCACCTCGTAGTCGATCAGAGGGGCCGTCTCGCCGGTAATACAGGTATTCAAGCTCGATATCAAGGCTCGTAGTGCATCAAAGTAGACGTAGAGCTCATCCTGCAATTTGGTCGAATCCTCGTACTCGTCGCCAGTGGTCTCGAGATCATCGTCCTTGTCCACCAAAGGCTTCAAGAGGTATTCGGCCATTTTTGCTCGCCATAGAGCCACTAACTTGCTTTGCTCGCGGACCGAGTTGAACAAGTCGTCGCTCTTGTCGACAATTCGCCGACTCTCAATGCCACCCAAGCTTTCGAGGTCCTTGATGCTTGGTATCCTGGTCAGCGTATTCTGCTTCACAAGACCCTCGATACTCCGCATCAACGCTTCCGACTTGCGTGAGCTGTCCAGCAGAATTTCCCTCCGGACCGCCTTAGCCCGCTCATATAGCGCGCTCTCCTGCTTCTCTAGATCTCTGAATTGCTGCGTGTCCGGTTCAGTGATATTGATGTCGGCCTTGGTCTGGTAGCATGCGGTAGCAGCGAAAAAAGTGCATGTATGCTGCAGCTGGAGAGCTGACCGTACACTGTTTCTCAGTCGTCCGACCTCAACGATGGACTCCTCGGCATCTTCGCCGTCGATGTTTGCCGGCGATCTGCCTTTCTCCGCCTCTCTCTTCTCCGCTTCGGCCAGCTTCTGTCGCGCTTCTGTGACTAGCTCGCCACTCCTTTGCATAGCGAGCGTGTATATTTGCAAGGCATCTTCACTCCGTCGGTCATTGTCTTGGGCGTTTCCCACGATATGGCCTCGCAGTAATTGACTCGCCAACAACGCACGCTCGTCATTTCGACGCTCAGTCGCGTTCTGCTCGAGCATAACGGCCAAGACTTCGGGAACAGTGCGCAGCGGCCCACGCCCTCGACCAAGTGCTCTGCGATTATGGCCACCGACCTGAGGGTGTAAGCATGTTTGTCTGAGTCGAGTGAGCCAGCTTCTCATCTTCTCGATAGTACTAGGGTCTTCCGGGTCCCATTGTTCCAGTGTAGATGAGCCATCTCGCTCCACACCGACCTCTTTGCACATCTGGTTGTACATCTCGGCGTAATTATGCTCCTCGGTTGCGGAGAATGGTATAGTGACAACTACTCGCTTCTGTTCTGGTAGTTGAATGTCTTCTCGGATCTGTGCTTTCGTGTGCCTGAGCGCAATAGTCTCGAAGACTTTCCGAAAGAGATGCTTGTGGTTGTTGATCAGATGATTCCACAGCTTCGTATCTTCGCTCAAGGGTTTATAGTCGAGGAAGATGAGCAGACCTACAGTACAGAAGGGCAGAAGGTCAGCAAGTGTCTCAGCCTTTGCGAACAGGATAGAAGGTCTCGAGGGCTGAACGGGGTCCGATCGTGTCTCGGACAGTCCTTCCACCTATCGATGCTTACCGTGTAGATCTTGAATATTCTTTTTGAGCGGCGTACCACTGATGACCCATTTCAGGACCGCCGGGAGGCGTCGGGCTACACGAGCCGCAGCACTCACACCCGACTCGACCATTTGTGCCTCGTCGAGACAGATGCGCCACCATTGCAGTCTGACAATTGGAGATCTCTTCCGCTCGAACTTCGGTGCATTGCGCATATCCCGATCCGGTGGATCCTCCGCGAAATGCAATTCTCGCGTGAGGGTCGAGTACGTACTGAGTACCACATCGTACTCTGTTGCCATCACCTCGATCGTCTTCTCCACCTCTGGTTTCTTTGAGCTCACTCCTTCATAGTGGCAAACCCTGAGAGCCGGCGCATGGCGCGCCAATTCCGACTTCCACTGCTGAAGAATAGTATTGGGAATTATGATCAATGTCGCTCGAGAGGGTGTGATTTCTAAGCCGGACCCGTCCACGTATGCTTTCGGTAGTGGTTCTGGCCGCTTATGAACAGAAAGTAAAGCTGCCAGTTCAACAGTTTTGCCGAGACCCATCTCCTCTGCTAGAAGGCCTCCTAACAACCTGGTCGGATTGGCATCAGGTCTTTGTCTGGATATAATACCTTGCAAGTGGCTGACGTAGCACAAGTCACCGTCGGCATCCACAAATTCCTGGTAAAAGTCGCAGTCCCGATCACGCTGTGAATTTTGCAACCTGTGCAGTCGCCCTTGCTTGTATAGTACGCCTTCTCGTGAAAGCATCCAGTGCACCGCGCGCTTCTGGAATGGATAGAGGTCGCTGTTGAGGAGGCCCAGGAAGTCTTTTGTTGTGTCTTGATCTTTGTTTGGCACATGTACACTTTCGTAGAAATCCTGTGGGGTCATTGGTTGACTTTGATCCACTTCGTCCCTATGTGAGTCGGGGAAAGTATCAAATAGCATCTTGTAGTCCAGCTGCCGCTCGGACATGACTGTGGGTACGCCAGAAGGGAAAGCCGAATGTCTAGACCTCCAGAAGAGTGTTATTTCCAGCCGGACCACCGAGAAGAGCTGACCCGTCGATGGCGTGAGAGTACATCTAGACCAGTATGCTAGAAGGCTCGACTTCGAATTGCTTGCCTTTCGCAGGCGACACACCGCAGCTTGCCGCAATGCCTCTCGAGCATGATCCGGAAGTTCTGTTACATCCACCACCAGCACTTCGCCTCGTACTCTGGGCAGAGCCAGCCGCAGCCTGTGCTCTCCAAAACGATCGATGACTGTAGGATCCACCTTGATGGAGTCTGCACCCTCCAAGTTTACATCTGCTTTCACCTCCGCCTCCGCCGCCTGCCTTCCATCGAGAGATCGCGCAAAACACAGATCCACCGTAACTCTGGAGAGGGGAATGTGCTGTGCAGGTTCAGGAGTCTCGCACCGCAATGACTTACTCTCGCTAAATTGTAGCTTCCGCTTCTTCGCCGGAGGCCCAGACTGCTCTTCTGGCGCTGGGTTGAGGGCGTGTCCAAGGAACCACTTCATCGGAGCAAATCCACCTGCTTCGACAAGGATAGTCGACTCCTCGTGCGACAACGCAGACGAAGTGAGGACCGTCGTGACGCAGTGCTCGTTGACCGGCGCCATGATGGCGGAGGATGTTGAAGAAGTGATGGATAGAGTCTGAAGAGAAGTGTGTCGAAGTTCGTACACAGTGGCGGATGATATCGAAAGCGCTAGGCCGTATTAGTGCGACCTGCATGAGAATCTGCAACCTTAAATTGGGGTGCGTTTTTCGACGAACCTTTCACGTGCGCCTGCTCGTCATCGTAAATCCTACACTAAAATATACATTGAGATGACCACGATGTGGATGGGGAAAGGGCCAAATCATCCGAAATAATCACCATGGCACACGTGGTGGAAGTCGCTCCGGCCATGTCCATGCCTCAACTGGATAAGGTCTGTTGCGTTGCCCTACGAACCCCATGGAGCCCCATACTGAGCTTGTGCCTAGGCTCGACATGTAAAGTACTGGACCCGATGTGTCAAGACCCTGCTGCCGCATCAATACATCAGCCTGGACAGTAATCGCATGTACCTTGGCTATTTCATCCTTGCGGCTCTGGATGTACTCCACGCTTTGGAAACAGTATGCAGCGAAACCGAGAGAAGCGACTTCGCAAACTGGATATATCGCTGCCAGTGTCCTGGCGGAGGTTTTAGGATGTGGCGGGGAACCGATTTTGGAGAGTTGGCCAACGATGGGAATGGCAAGTGGGATCCGGCCAATGTACCTGCGACGTACTTCGCACTCGTTACGCTTCTTATTCTTGGAGACGACTTCAAGCGTATCAAACGGAAACAGACGCTGCAATGGCTGAGAAAAATGCAGCGCCCTGACGGCTCTTTCGGCGAAACTCTCGTAGAAGGACAGATCGAAGGTGGGATGGATCCACGATACGGCTATTGCGTCGCTGGTATTCGGTATGTCTTGCGAGGGACAATGAGCGGACCTCTCAATCTCGATGGCGAGGAAGTGCAAGATATCGCCGTCGATACGCTTGTCACACGTATACGTCAAGCAGAAGTAAGTGCTTGAAGCTTCTGTTACGATCTCTCTCTAACATACGCATCACATAGGCATTCGATGGCGGCATTGCCGATCAACCGTTCAACGAGCCTCACGCAGGTTACACGTTCTGCGCTCTGGGTGCTCTGAATTTTGTTGGCCGCCTCAAAAAAGCCGAACTACCTCCCTCAGTACCCAGCCCACAAGAGGGACCCTCAAATCCGCAAGAAGTGGTCAGGTGGCTCGTTTATCGTCAGACAGATTCACTGGATCCCGACGCGAATAACGATTCCGAGTTCGTCGGCGACAGCATGTCTGCGAAAATTACAGACCGCGAATTGGAGAGTATCCTACCCAGCAATGCGGCTCCACCGGGCCATAACGACGCAATAGAGTCTGCGAAAGTCACAGACCGCGAACTCGAAAACATCCTACCAACCCATGCCCCTTCTCCTGGCCACAACGAAGCTCCAAAACAAGGTGTAGAACCCTCTGGCCATGATGGCACGGGCTCCCACGGTGCCACTACGGGCTTCGACTGGCACTGCGCCGGCATGAACGGCCGCACCAACAAGATTGCAGACACCTGTTACGCATGGTGGTCCGGAGCGTCCTTACACATCCTCGGCCAGCCCACCTTGTACGACCGCGAAGCCGTACAGAAGTATCTCCTCGGGAAGACACAGCACGGCATCTTGGGTGGCTTCGGCAAGTTCCCGGGAGATCTGCCAGATCTGTATCACAGCTACCTCGGCCTTACCGCGCTCAGTATTGCTGGGAGCACGGAGGTGAAGAAGGTCGATGCGGGTATGTGCATTAGCGAAGATGCGAAGGCGAGGCTCAAGAATGTATGGAAGTCTTGGGGCATTGACAGTCCACAGGACGGACCGTGAATGTAAAAGGAGGCGTTGTGGGATATTCAATGTATTGGACTATTGACATTATTCATACAGGGATATAATATCGCTCATGAACTCTATAGACGTCGTAACGCTCAAATCAACAGAAGAACTTGTACGCTCTCCTCCACGCCGGCCAAGCAGCTTGCTCTGCTCTCTCGTCCGCTATTAGCTCCGAAACATTGAGATCGCGAATGCCAGTGTGCAGATCCATGTTATAGCTCCGAATGAACGCTGTGCGGTACCATAACTTATAGCCGATGTACATGATGATGACCACCGGCGCAGCGAGGTAGACCTGGAAGAACGATCGCGCATGCCCACCAGGAGTCAATGGTGGATCGCCTTCGTTGACAATGGGCCATGCGCCGGTCCAGAACTGTGCGACGAGGACTAGGCAGTTGATGATGAAGCCAATCCAGGAGCCAATGACGCCTGGTTGGCTGCGGAACGCGAGCTCGTCAAGGGTGTGGCCTTGTTTCTTCCAGCCGCGGCGGAAGCGGATATGGGCGAGGCAGATGCTGGCCCAGGTGACGATAGATGAAAGGCCGGAAAGCGCGATCATCCAGGCGAAGGCCTCTTTTTGTCTTTCGGAGCCAGCGAAGAAGCCTAGAAGTCCTAACAAGAAGGCGATGCCAATAGACACGATTGGGCGGCCTTTGCGGTCGATGTATGCCAAGATCTTTGGGGCTTGGTTCTGCTCAGCCAATGCAGCGAGTGTCCGAGAGCTGCCATAGATGGAGGAATTGCCGACTGATAGCACTGCGATCATGATCACGCCATTGAAGACCGATGGAAGCCCAGTGATGCCGGCGTTGACGATGGAAATGACAAACGGTGATGCCGTAGCGTCCGCTGAGTTGGTCGCACTGAGTAGTCGAGGGTTCGTATATGGCACCAACAGCCCCACCAGGGTGAGTGAGACCACATAGAACAGGGTAATCCGCCAGAATACCTGCTTAATGGCGGTAGGTAAGGACTTGCGCGGATTCGCTGTCTCTGCAGCTGCCAGACCGACTAGCTCGGTTCCCGCGAACGCGAATGCAGCATTGACGAAGACCGAGCATAGTCCTTTGAAGCCGTGGTTGAAAGCTCCGGGATCTTGCCAGTACTTGCCGCCGATATAGCTGCCATCAGGTCCGCCACCTACGTTGATGATTATCCCAAGAATGATGTAGCCGATGACCGCCACAACCTTGATGATGGAGAAGACGAATTCTGCCTCGCCATAGCCTTTGACGCCGAACAGATTGATGATAACGATCAACGCCAGAAAGAGGGCGACCCAAGCGTCGTTGTTGACCGAGCCGTGAGACCAGTATTCTATCGTAACGGTAGCCGAGACAATTTCCAGAGGTAGTACCACAAGCCATTGCATAGCATAGCTGTCGGGCGTCAGCATAACATTATGGCACAAAAGTGTTACCTGGAACTCACTTCCACCCCATAGCAAATCCCCACGCCGGGTCCAGAAACCGTGTCGAGTAAGCCGAGAACGAACCAGCAACAGGAAATAATACCGCCATCTCACCCAGTGCATGCACCGTGCAGTAAAGCATGGCTCCGGTAATCATAAAACTGAGAACAAGCGAGGCAGGTCCGCCGATCGCGAGCGCATTTCCAGAGCCGACGAACAGTCCAGTACCAATAGAGCCACCGATCGCAATCATCTGAAGATGTCGTCCTTTCAGATGCCTCTGCAGCGGTGACGAAGCCGTCGCCTGCGCCGCGCTCTCAACGTCGAAGGTCTTGCCATCGCCGCCCACGCTGGCCTTCGGCGTCTGATGCGCGTTCGGATCCCGCTTGAAGCTGTCGACGAATCTTCGCGGTAGAGACTGGTTTTGATGAAGCTGAATGCCGTAATCCACGAACTCGCCAGACTCATAACCAGAAGGCGAGTACTCCCCGTGATTCCACGCTTTCTCCCGAGGGTTGTCCATCGTCGCGGCTGCTGGTAAGCTGCTCAAGTCCAGGCAGGGGAGCAGCACGCAACACTTTTGATGTCATGAGAAAGCGTTTCGGCGCGCACTGTTGATATACCCGTGATGGACGCGCTCACAGCAGGGCCAGGCGTTCCTTATCCGTCGCGACTCGCAGAGAGGTCGACGTCTCGAAATTAGAGTTCGCGAACGGGACGGTGGAGGACGTTAGTGGATGGTGGAGGATCCGTGGCTGCCGTCGGCGACAGGGGTCGTGCTGGTGGCAAGATCTATTTGTCGAGCGGGCAGCCTGTAGCACCTTGTCTTGTGTGACCACACGTCTTGATCACTGGTCTGGCAAGCAAATGAAGTCCCGTGAAGCCCTCGAGCTGGAGAGACGTTGGTTCTGACTTCGGAATCAAATGCTTGGACCACTGCCTATTTTCACCCACTCCTTCCACTCTCAGCTGCTATTCGTATTCACCAGCTCTCCACTATCGAACCTATCTATCGACGATAACAACTCAGCAAACTGACCGCTCCTACGGCTCTGCAGCACAGAACGGCGATCCTTGCCCTCCCTCCCACGAACAGCGTCCCACAGCATCAAATTCAGCAGCACCATGATGACAATTCTCCATCCTCAAGCTGCGCGGTAGCTGCTGTGCAACAATGGCTGGGCCCACTCTGCACGCCTTCGCCGCCGTTACACGTGGTTCACGAATGAACGCTTTTACCGCTTCTGCACTCTCACGCTTTTGTTCGCGATATCGCGTGAAAAAGGTAAAGTACACGTAGAAAACGCATGGCTTGCATGAAATGTTATGTATCTGCGACGGTTCGAGCGTCGAGTAGCTCGCTTATGCTCATGGCGCTTACGTTGAGACGAAGATCGTACAGGGTGGGATGTAGGCGGTGATGGTCTTGCCAGCGTGTTCGTCACTTCGCTGTATCAGGTGTATGGACGGGTCTTGGAACGATTGATCGTCAAGAAGAGTAAGGTATCACATCTGTACAAACTCGCTCAAGCGCCAGATGCAACCACATCGCTAGACAACAGTATTATTTCAATCAGCCCGCTCCGATCTTCTGCGCACTGGCCTGTCTTTCCAGCTTCTCATCTTCCTCCAACTTGTGTTGCAACGCCTCTGCAGTCAGCGGCGTCCCACTGCTGCCAGCTCGCTTAGCTTCCACTCCATCATCGTCCGGTGGTAGAGGACCCAGCGGGCTGACAGGTACTGTGTAGATCTCACCAGGCTCGTCCACGATAGCGCCAAGATCACTGGAAAGCACAAGTTCTGGACCGAATTGATCCACCTCTTCTACTTCCATATCTTCTTCATCAAGCTCGTCTTCGTCTTCCTCCGTGATGCCTGGGATCATTTCGCCACTCTTTCGTGGTATGCTAGTCGGACGGTTGCTTGACGTCCGCGCAAAACCGGACGGAGAGCCACTTAGCCATGGGCCTTTGAAGACAGAGCGTTTCCGTCGCGTAAAGACAGGCAACCCTGGCGATCCTGGTACAGAAGTGAACGTGCCTTTTGCCTCCGAAAAGGAAGGCAGATTGCCAAGTCCGGAAGGTGGTGGACGACGTGAGACACGTATGCCGGATGGGAACGCGCCACCAGTAGGTGTGGAGGGTAGTACTTTGACAGAAGCGTGCGGTGATCTACCTAGCCGAGAACCAGATGCTGATGATAATCCTGATGGAGACGCGAGTGAGGCACTGGACGTGCTTGAGGCTTTGGAGTGGGTGTGCTGATGGGTGGCTTGATAAGTGGTTCGGATCGAGCTGACTGAGCTGGAAGTAGATTTACGTCCTCGCAGTCCAGCAGACGGACGTCGGATTGACGAATGGGGTGTGATGGTGTGTGGACTCATGCTCTGCCGCTTCCTCTGCGTGCTGGCACTGCTGTTGACCGTGCTGTTGGTATTGACACGAGGTCGCGCAGGTAGTGTCGCACGAGTTTGCAACTCAGGCCGCTGTCCGATGCTTGCTTTTCGATGCTGCTGTAAAATCATGTTCCCGGTTGCCGTTCGCTTGAGGTCAGCCAGATCGCCCTGCGCTGTAACTAGCTGTCCGTTCCTCGTAATTTGAGAAGCGCCGTCCATTGGCTTTTTAGAACCGTCAGTCGGCGGTTTGCCAAACTTGTACCCGCCATCTTTGAACCAGTGCTTCACCAGAGCGATCTGCTCGCGGAGCGGCTGCTGCATGATGGTGCGCCGCTTTCGTTGCGGGACTGGCACATACGTTGGGCTTAACAGATCCGGGTTGATAGTCACATTCCGTAGCATACTTCCGCTGCCTCGAGACACATTCCTCGGTCTTCGAGGAGGCGTGATGTGATAGTCTTTCGGTGGAGGTGGCGGTCGACTGCGGGACCGACTTTCTTGTCGTGGTACCTCCTTGGGAGCAGTAAACGGCTGCTGGACTGGTTCTGGCGTTGGAGTCTTCGATTCAGCCACCTGAGGAAGTTCGGAAGCTTGTGCTGCGCTGCCGTTCGCTCGTGTCATCCGCCTTCCTCGCGCACTTGGAGACTCGCCGATGACGACCTCCTCACCCTCATGTATCTCACCAAGAGATAAAAGCCGTCCACTAGCAGCACTCAGCCGGCGGATCGCTTTGGACTCTGCCTCACGATCCCGACGTTTCCGATCCCGGCGCTTCTCTTTACGCTGCTCCTTCTCGATTAACAAAGCCCACCATCCCGCCAGACCATCACAGCGCTGCGACAGCACTTGTTCTATGACCATGTCGATATCAACGCCAGCGCTCCTCATACGCTGCAACGTATCTTTTTCCAGCTGTGTCGAGAATGGCGCGGGCTGCTGGACCTTGAGAATCTCCTGCTGCTGTGGCGCATACTCCGCCAACCATGGATCTTTTAGCACATCCGAGAGCGCGGGCCGGATCAACGGTCGCTTCGACAACAGCTTCTTCATCAGCTGTAGAGCTCCATCTGGCAGGTAGTCTGGATAGTTCGGCTCTTCTTTCAGTATCTTCATTTTGGTCGCAGTCTCGTCGTCTTCGTCCCAAGGCAGCTCTCCACACAGGAGCGCATACAAAATGATTCCCAAACTCCAGAGATCCACCTTTTCTCCAGCATATTTCTCGCCCTTGAGCATCTCCGGCGCTGAGTAGCATACCGTACCGCACCAGGTCTGCAGATAGCTTGTACTCCCATTGTATTCCCTCGTGAATCCAAAGTCCACCAGCTTCACGTTCCCAATCTTATCCAGCAGGATATTCTCCAGCTTCAAATCTCGGTGCACACACGATTTGCCGTGCACATAGCTGACTGCGCCTACGAGCTGCGTGAATATCTTCTGCACCTTGGCTGCCTCCATCCGCCCATGCTCCAGGAGGTGGTTGTATAGCTCATCTCCCGGGCAGTATTCGAGTACCAGCCATACCAGGCTCTCGGTCACTATCACCTCGTACAATCTCGCGATATGTGGATGCAGGAACTGCCGATGGTGGTGGATCTCGCGCGCGAGGTTGGCATCGTCCTTCTTCGCCGACTTGAGCACGACCTTGGAGCCATTGGTGAGCTTGTGGGTCGCGAGGTATACTTTGCCGAAACTGCCTTTGCCGATCAGTCGTCCGAGAGTGTAGTTGCCGACGGAATGTAGGTCATGTGACGAGAACTCGGTCAGAAGCGACTGATATGAGTTGGCGAGCTGGGAGAAGGGTCAGTCACACGAGCGGCTGACGTCGAGGCGCATAGCTACCTTGTTCCGATGTTCTTGACGTTCGTACTCGGCCTGGGACCTGGCCGGTGGCATTAAGTGTGCTGCCTCTTCTCGGTGCCGCGGCAATTAATGCGCCCTCCTGTGGTAGCACTTCTCAGCTCTCAGCCTTAGTTCTACTGACGCTCGCGGTAGCTGATGTCCTGCGTCTGGCGCGGCTTATGGAGTGGTGGCTCGGATGTTGTAATGCGCGCATTGGACGTACGTCTCTGGGGTGTCGGTATGATCGGCCTGTCGAAGCACAAAAAGCACAGGTCGGCTGCCCGTCAAAACTTGGTCGGTACGTCTCTAAGATCCTTGAACGTGTGCCGGAGGACGCGAGGCGCGGATCGGTCCATGAGCTCAGGGTCTCGGCAATATCACTTTCAACCTTCATCGAGCAACACCAACACTACAACACTATCGCTATGCACAGTCCTGTTGGCATAGAGCCTTCACCATCGGCGTTGTCGAACAGAATATCGACTGCATATGAGTACCTTAGCAAGCCCGCTACCGCCGCCTACTCCGCCGCCATCCCACGTAGCTCTCCCACATAAGGCCCCCGCGAGGTGAGTCAGGCAGTAAGTCACGACCAAGTGCTGTCTCGTTTGCGTATAGACTGCTTCTGTTTTCTCCAAAGCCGTTCAAAACGTAGAGACGAGAAGGCGAGAAGTTCTCCGCACGCTCGTACTTTGGAGCTCCGCCAACAATAGGTGGATGCAGCAGCATGGCCCTCACGGAAGGAACCCCATCCTACGCGCGACCGACTCAGGCTTCGAGCAACCACAAACAGGCCACGGAGAACAACATGAACGTTCTTCCCAGCTCTCACCGCATCTCCGCGGTGACATCGCAAACCCAGCTCGATGATATCGGCACCCCCAGCAACAATGTCAACGCGAAGCGGAACATCGGACGACGTAGAACCCGGCAACCCTTCCGATTCCTCTCCCTCCCCCCTGAGCTCCGTAACCGCGTCTACGAGTACACGGGGCTAGAGCGACTCGGCCGCTACGCCGACCTATCCAACCCTCGACGTTGGCGACCCTCCCGAGCCATGCCCCGTCTACTGCAAGTCAACAAGCAAATCTGCGACGAAGCGGGCAGCTACTACTTCAACACCACCACGGCTTTCGAGCTCCTGCTCGACCCTCTCCAGCTGCGTCGTTTTCGACTCTGGCTGTCCCTCATCGGACCTGCGAATCGTGCACGACTGGCCGCTAACCGAAACATGCACGTCCGACTCGTGCAGCCGAGAAGGCCGGCATTTGGCTACATACATGATCTTTCGGTTACTGTTATATGCATATCCTTTGGCGACGCTGCTTATACATTTGGACTCGATGTCGCTTGCGCAAAGGTGTTCCCGCAGCTGCCCAGTTGGAAGATCTCATCAGTACCGATGCACCAGGTCGAAGAGTGGCGCAACGGTGGATATGGCCCCATCCCGCATTACCGAACTATCAGGCTCGCCGTCGTGGATGCACAGCAGGTGCGGAAGGTCATGAAGATTGTGATCAGCTGCCTCGGAGGGAAGACGGACGACAAGAGCGCTTGGGATTATATGCGGTGGTTGAATGTGAGGAAGGTCTGCAAGGACCATATGGTGGTACGGGGCAGGAATGGGTCGGTTTGGGATCTGCTGAAGTAAAGTGAGACGCTTGCTGTGGTAGGGGTGGCTCGAGGAGCAGAATATATCTAAGGGTTAGGGTCAATGTTGGTGTGAAATTACCCGATTCGGATATATTCACTTGAACCACCATCAACTCAAGGCAGGAGTAATTCCCTATCGCGGGTGTCTTGATAGCGATGTAGTGGTTGAATAACGCCCTCGGGTGTGTCTCGCTCCGAAAGTCATGTGAGAACTCACACCGATCACTCTTCTCGTGCGTCTGACAGTCAACCCCATTTACCTTGGTTGGGATCAAGAACGTTCGGGGAATTGCCTCAAGATCCATAATTCGAGGAGGTACCTTAAGCTGAGCTCAGGTTACACGCTTGTTTGACGCGCAGAGATCTACGGCATTGATATATGCCTAGGTCTGCCTAGTGCTTGGAGGTCCAAGGCCGCCAAATGTAGAGCTGATGCGCCATATTACTCCCTCCAGCCCAGACGGAAGCCAAGCGATCTATCTTCTCCTTGGGCTGGATACCCGGGAACTGCTTCTCCGCCTTCATCAGGAGCTCGTACGCCGCGTCCTGTTCCACTTTGGTCTTCAGGAGGTGACCGGCTGCGTCCAGCTGTCAGCGAGTTCTGCTATCACAGCTCCGCGAGCGAGCGAAGGTGTACTTACCGTAGGATATTACATCTCCGGCTTTGATGAGTGTCGGCACAGAGTCACTGTGACATGCTGCGGTGCCGCACACACGGCGGAGTATTGTGTACGATTGTCTCTGTGGCCCAGTAAGCATATCCTCGATGTGTTAGGTATGATGTTCGTGGTGCGCCGACTCACGTCGATCTGCTCGGGAGTTGGGAAGCCATCGTTGCGAGCTGTGTCGTCCGGTATATTGTTGATCAGTAGCAGGGTACTAAGGCTGTGGTAAAGAAACGCCGCCACTGTGGTGTCATCAGCTACCGGGCCCTGAGCATGAAAGTAATCTGAACGTTACCATGTGTCTCGCTCGCAAAAACCGTTCTTGGGAAAGCGTCTCCTTCGGTGTCTTCCTCGCTGTAGATAGGGTCAAGATACGACGCTTTGCTTGTCCGCCAGTCGTTTGTTTGGCTCTCGAGCTCCAGCCAGCGCTCCATGGTCTTCGGCTTGTCGTCGAAAACAAAATTCACGGCGCGACAGCACTCCATCAGAGCGCACCACTCCCATCGGCGGGAGTCGGTAGGCATTGGCAGTTCGTGGCATAGCCATTCGCAGTTCGAGTCAAGCAGAGCCAACGGCTGTTCGCCCGTTAACGCTAGATGCGTGTAAAATCGTAGCATATTGACGAAGATCGCGGCGTGTACGCTCGAATCTAAGTTGGCTCTTAAGGCATTGAGGAAGACGTCAAGCCCTAGAAAGTCATGGCCTACTCTTAGATCGGTGCTGACGGAATCTTTACCTTCGTTAGTGTACGGGACTCTCGCTTTTGAAAGGCGATACTTGCCGGTCATGTGCTGTACCATCCGGAGCAACAACACCGATGCGAGACCTGCTGCAACGAACGCCTTCTCCTGTAGCCGAGGAAGAAGCAACTTGTAGCATGCATCGGTGTAGTGAAGCGACACAGCTTCAGGCAATTTTCCTTGCAGACTAAGCTGCTTGGCAGAGAAGGCCATAATGGCGTTTGTGAGCGAAGCACAGCCCTGTGCTAGCTCGGGTATCGCGATAGAAAAGTGCTTCATCGTGTCGGTTTCATCGAACCAGCGAGCCAAGTCTGAAACGAAGTACCTGAAAAGCCCGGCTTCCTCAAAACTACTGATGTGCCATCTTAGTGGGGAGTTGCAGCCTGTGGCGACCACATGGCGCGACTTTGGATAGTCGGCGATATCATCAAAGATGCGAAGGCTACAAGTTGTTGCAGGGCTCTGTTGAGAGGCATCGGTTGAAGATGGTGTGATAATAGGAGCGCTCGCAGATCCGGGAGTGCCGTGTGTAGTAATTTGGTGTGTAGGCTCGTCCAGGCTGTCTGTACTGCTGGAAGTGGACTCCACGGCATCGTTCGCAAACCGAACTAAAATAGTGGTCAATCGCGCCGCCACATCTTCCTAATACGCAACACTGACCTGACTGTGGCACATCTACCCACTTCGTCCCCTGCTGAAACGTAAAGTCGTATTTCTTCTTGTGCCGAATGATGGTTGGGTTGGCAGTGGTCTGGAATATGTGGGCATCCTCTTTACCGCATTCGCGCCCACTTGCAGTGCAGAGACCACACGGCAGCTCTCCATCGCATTTTATGTGGCGTACCCGGCATTGGTAGCTACTTCTGGTCAAGACATTGATCGGTACAAAGTTGGGAGGTAAGCGAATACCATGAACGCTGCTTTCTCCTAGCCATTCTTATCCGCTCCCGGGTACTATCTTATGGCGCGGGCGGTAGCTGAGACGCGGCAACAATGAAATAGAACTCTCAGTGAGCAATGAAAGTGAAGCAGAGATTGAAATGAGTATGTTCCTACACGAATATGTGGGTGGAGCTAGGCAGGCCGCTCGAAGTGGTAATTTGGTCCGACGCTATGTCAGCAGTCGCTGCGCAGACCCTGATGACAATCCAAGGCTGAACGAGGGGAGAACGCATCACGGGTCCATTGAATGGCAACTCAAGTCCATGTGCTTGCGTCCTTGCAGTCTGTGGAGGTCGAGAACACCACGAGGAAGAATGGTCTTGTGCCATGTTCGTCAAGATGGTCGGCGGTGCATCCTCTATGTTCTGGACGCGCCGTTCATGCTCGTCCAGTACACAGGTCTGATAAAACTCTCCTCTAGAGCTCAAGTTCTTCCTGTACGGCTGATCATTGCCCTCGACTCCACCGTCTTGAAGACAGAAGCCAACGGCACCCAAGATCCTCCGGCGTTTGCTCTTCACTAGCACAGACGGTTTTCGTCGTCATGGAGCTACTCACCATGCGATACACAGCGGGCTCTCGATTCGAAAATGCTTTTAAAGGCAGTGTTTAATTTGCGTTGTTCATGAAAAAAGGAAGAGGAAGGAGAATCTCGCGAAGCAAATTTTGAGATTGCTCGCGCCAAGATACTGATGCCTGAGGTTTTCGGCGCGTCGCGTTGACACGGACTTCATCACGTCCTTCGATCGACATCCCACTCTACAACTACCACTCTGTAACTACCATACCGTGCGCGCAACCCAATTCCTTATTCTGTAAGACAACGAGGCGCATATCATGGCGCTACTACAGCACAAGTTCATCGTCAACTACGAGGAGCAGCAAGGTTGGTACAAGAACACTGTTCAAGACGACAGAATTGACAGACTGTAGCTGCATTCCAGGACTTCTTGCAAAACTTCAAGTCGTCCTCGACGGAGACCGAGGATGCGCTGGAAAATTTGCGCCTGGACGGCGACGGCACGAGCGAAGAGTATGACTTCATGGACGATGCGGACGACAATGCAAACGCCAGGCGAAGAGGGCGCGCACCACGATCGAAAGCCAAGTACATGAACATGCTGCAGGACGTGGCGAACCGGGCGAAGTCACAAATACTGGTAGATCTGGACGATCTGCAGGAATACGAGAACAGTCTTGACGAGGATGGAACGTCGCTACATCTGGTCTCGTCGATCGAGAAGAACGCCAACCACTACATTGAGATTTTGTCGCGAGCAGTCGACAAGATCCTTCCCGCGCCCGATCGAGATGTGACCTTCAAGGACGACATGGTGGACTTTCTTATCTCACAGCGATCGACATGGAACGAGGCTGTACGCCAGCAGCAGGAAGCCAACGTGGACGATGCGCCCGAAAGTCTCTTTCCCCCGGAGCTCACTAGACGGTATACACTCAACTTCAAGCCCATTGAGCCATCGGGCTCAAGCAGCGAGAAAGACTCTAAGGCGATGGCGGTCCGACAGGTACGTGGCGAGCATCTCGGACATCTCATCACCATTCGAGGCATTGCAACGCGAGTTTCAGACGTCAAGCCATCCGTGCTGGTTAATGCGTACTCTTGCGACCGATGCGGACATGAAGTATTCCAGCCCGTCACCACGAAACAATTCACACCTTTAGTGGAGTGCACATCGCCAGATTGCGAGGCAAACAACGCCAAAGGCCAGCTTTTCTTATCTACCCGGGCTTCAAAATTCCTCCCTTTCCAGGAGATCAAGATCCAGGAAATGGCAGATCAAGTACCAGTGGGACATATTCCCAGGCAACTCACAGTACACTGCCATGGCGCTATTGTACGGCTGATCAACCCGGGAGATGTCATTGATGTTGCTGGCATCTTCCTACCAATTCCGTACACTGGCTTCAAGGCAATTAAAGCTGGCCTTCTTACAGACACATATCTCGAGGCGCAGAACGTTCGACAGCACAAGAAAGCGTACGGCAATATGGTGCTTGCGCCTACGACAATTCGCCGCATGACTGAGCTCGAGCAATCCGGCCAGCTCTACGAGTACCTTAGCCGATCGATTGCGCCGGAAATCTTCGGCCATTTGGACGTCAAGAAAGCGCTCCTTCTCCAGCTCATCGGAGGTGTCACCAAGGAAATGGGTGACGGTATGCGTATTCGTGGTGATATCAACGTCTGCCTGATGGGTGATCCTGGTGTTGCCAAATCGCAGCTTCTGAAGTACATCACGAAGGTTGCACCCCGCGGAGTCTATACAACTGGTCGAGGTAGTAGTGGTGTTGGTCTGACAGCTGCTGTGATGCGCGATCCCGTCACCGATGAGATGGTGCTCGAAGGAGGTGCGCTTGTTTTAGCTGACAACGGCACGTGCTGTATCGACGAATTCGACAAGATGGACGACTCCGATCGGACAGCTATCCACGAAGTTATGGAACAGCAGACCATCTCCATTTCCAAAGCTGGAATCACAACTACACTCAATGCCAGAACCTCGATCCTCGCAGCCGCCAATCCGCTATATGGACGATACAACCCTCGCATCTCACCTGTCGAAAATATCAATCTTCCAGCTGCGCTTCTTAGCAGATTCGACGTCCTCTTCCTGATCCTAGATACACCGTCGCGAGACGCAGACGAAGAGCTGGCCCGCCACGTCACGTATGTTCACATTAACAACGTACATCCTGAGCCACAAGGAGGCGGCCTGATATTCTCTCCCAACGAGGTTCGACAGTGGGTCGCTCGTGCACGCTCGTTCAGGCCTGTGGTTCCCAAACAAGTCTCTGACTATGTTGTCGGTGCATACGTGCGGTTACGGCAACAGCAGAAGCGCGATGAGGCCGGCAACAAGACCTTCACGCATACGTCAGCCCGAACGCTTCTCGGTGTCCTTCGTCTTTCGCAAGCTCTTGCGCGCTTACGCTTTGCAGAGGAAGTCATCACGGATGATGTCGACGAGGCGCTGCGACTGATCGAAGTCAGCAAAGCCAGCTTGTACGACGACAGGAGAGACCGCCGCGGCGACCACTCTGCGAGCACCAAGATCTTCAACCTCGTGCGAGGCATGCGTGAGAGCGGCGCTGCTGCTACTGGTGAGGGTAGGGGTGAGCTTGACATGAGGCGGGTCAGAGAGCGAGTGCTTGCGAAGGGCTTCACGACTCAACAGTTGGAGGCCTGTTTGAATGAGTACGCGGATCTGGATGTGAGTTCCTGGTATTCACCTGGTTTCATCTCGCGAATACTGACGTTGGTTCACAGATCTGGCAGACAGCCGCGGAAGGGACACGATTGGTCTTCATCGAGGCTGATGACGCTGATATGGATGACGATGACTTTTGATGTGCATGCGAGGCATTGGTGGGCGTTCTGTGAGTTTGGACAACGGCGTTTCACCAGGATAGCGAGCATCACTGTGTTTGTGAGCGACTGCAGGAGTTCATTGTACGCGCGCCAATCAACGAACGACCATTTACTACCACTCTTCGAGCTGAACAATGGTATATGAGATGTCGTGGGTGATACGACGAATGAGAACTCGTTGCTGAGGTCGCTACTGCCGCATATGCAAGGTACCTCCAACTACAATGTTGTACTCTAAGATCTGCATTAGTACGTGTGAGCCTCAGGAACGGTGGCGAATCAGAGTGAATGGCGATCTCCCCGCAAACCGTCGTCGTATCGACTTTCTGCCTCGTCGCTCTCACCGCGGCCTCTCCGAACTTCACTTCTCTTTTTGCTTTCACTCTCATCAACCGTATCGCGCGCCGTACATCTGCTGATGGTATGCATGTCGGTCTGGGCGATACCACTCTTCTCTTCGTGAACCTTACTGGTCGCGTACGGGTACGATCGCGACGTACATGGCTTCACGAGCAAGGCAATTTGCGTTCCGCGCCGAGAGCCTTCAGCTCAGGTCGCATGCCTCACAGCCATCTGGACGGAAGGTCGGAAGTTTTCCATCGCATCTGCGTACGAGAGTAGCGAAGAGACGACAATCCCGTCAGAAACCGTACGCGGCTCTGTCGTCTGCCATGCACAGCCATTCACTGCCTGCAGATCCTCCCAAATCTGGTCGTGAGATTTGAGGCTCATGCAGCTGGTGCAAGACTACCGGCGACCTTAAGGGCTCCAGGGAGTAATCTTCACCTACAACTAGCCACGCTTCTCATGGGTGTCGTAGCCCCTGCTTGAGGCTCAAGGTCTTACTCTTCAGCCTTGCGAGCCGTTTGGAATCTCTAGCGCAAACCTAGCCACGAACCGATCTACAATATGCTGCACATCGCGCAATACAGTTCGCTTTCGTCCGACTGTGGACCGCCGTACTGGCCGTATCCGCTGTTGGTCCGTCTCTGATACGCAATACGTTCTTGTCGAGATACTACAAACGTCTGCGGTCGAACTCCAGATCGTTCGGGAGCGCATATCTACCCTGCATGAAGCTATCTGTCTGCCTACTTCCCGAGCCAGTAGGTAAGTGCTGATTCGTCCTGTACCTATTTCTCATCTCTTTCCTCTTCAATCTAGGCGTTCTCTGGCCAGGGCAATGCAATGTCGTTCACGTCGCAGCTCAACACCCCGACCCCGAGAGCGATGGCCGGACCACGCACTAAACTACCTGAAATGTCATCTTCTGCGATATGGAAAACCATTTGCCTATTTAGCAGTTTCTCCGACTCAGCTTCCGGTCCTAAAACATATTCGATCTTCACTTGCGACCTGTCAGTGACAGTCTCTGCCATATACCCAGTAGGCCCAGTCAACAGTGGTGTCTATCACCCGCATTTGAGCAAATTCTTTCGCCACTGCCGATGCACTCCGTCCGTATCATTGAAGACTTCTAATACTGGAATCCCAATTGCTGAATCCGAGGCTGGAGTGACCGAAAACATTGTGGACAGGAACATCGACGCCGATATATGAACAATCAGGACTTCTTCTTTTCAGCAATGTGATATGCCAGAAACGCGTTCAAGACGTCCGCATCGGACTACACGCAGTCATGTCGAAACCCCAACAATCCGAAGAGACATCACAAGCAGAGTCGAGCGCTGCTCAAGCTACAGCATCCCCAGAAGACGACTGGAGCTCAATAAAGGACCCAAACGAAAGACGAAAGATACAGAATCGCATTGCACAACGCAAATTCCGTATGTTTATAGCAAAGGCTGAGGGCTATCAACACGCTGATATTAGATAGGAGACAAAGCACGCCAGCAACGAGAAGACTCCGAACGACACGCCGAGAACCAACGCAATGCCGCCGGATCATATTCCACCCAAGAACCGGAGGGATCAGACACAGGCGAAGAAGGCCTCCCGTGGGGAAGCATCTCTCTGTCACACTCCATCAGAAAAGGGCGAACGAAAGAGCAGAGCTCGAGAGAAACTTCAACCTACGCCGCAGCATCCAAAGCTGGAGGCAGCTCGAGGTAAGTATGTTCCCGAATGGGTGACTCGCAGTGCGGGTGGCTGCAGGCGGACGCAGCTAACAAAGGTCACAGGATCGGACTTCATCTCATCGATAACTATGCTCGCGGCAGCCCCGCTTGGGCACAGTGGAGACTTCGTGCCGCGCCCGTTGTCCCTTCCCAACCTGGTCCACCAGTGTTGGGACGGATAGTTGGATGAATCATAATGGGAACTCGATCAGGCTGCTGGACGGCCGAAGAATGGGAGGCACATCATATCAACAGCGTTTCATGCGATTAGAGTTGGAGCAGCTGCAGGAAGGAAACGTTGGGTGTCGCGACAAATAGCTCGAAGCACGTCGCTTAGCCTCGTCAAGCAGGAATCTGGAGCTGCTGTGCCACAAAGCGCAGATTCGAAGACTCGAAATTGATTGAGTTGCGAAAGGTCAAAGAACTCATCACGCCGCCTTGTAGTTCGACAATGTCGAAATTAAGAGGCTATCGTTTCAATTTGCGATGCCGTATCCGCGTTCGGCCACGACAAACCGTTCGGGTTGATGTTGGTTGTGTATCTTCTGTTGGTGGTCGCTTTAGGAATGGTGAGATCAGCCTCATTCGGTCTCGGCACTGCCGCGTTCAACTTCACCTCCTCCCAGAACAACCACACCCACTCAATCGACCGGCAGGATTCTTCGACATCGATTCTGTTATCCGCTACTGCGTGAATGTGGCTTTCTTGCAAGATCGAGGTGGTTTTGCAGAAACTCGAATGACCCAGTGGCCTGGGTTGTGCTGTAACCGAGTGGAGTGGTGTTCCAGCCAGATCTGGTACTCGATCTCTAGCGATGAAAGGTAATAAATGACGCCGCTTGGGTAGGAGACTCAACAAGATATACTGTTCAAAGACACACTCGTCCACTGAGTTCACATAATGGGTAAAGATAACGGACGGACGTGGCCAACATCGCAAACTTCGCAACAGAGGCCTGCATCTGCGAGGCCGCATGATCTCCACGATCACATTTGTGGCCTTCTGTTGACTCAAGTGACGGTCCCGACCTTGGCCTCAGGCTGGGCCGCAATATGCAGCCCATATGAGAGCCAACATGCGGCGCACGTCGCCGAACCCATCCGTGACTCTACACGAACTTAAGATCTACGTCGCAACAGCCACCATCCCCACTAACCTCACGGGTAACGTTGATGTGGCTTGCAGAAAATTGTGCCCCCAGATGAGGTTCAACCAGGTACGCCGCCGGCTCTTTACCTCTGCAATACTCCCGACTGGCTGAACCCCTTCGGAACACTCTTGAGCATTATTACACTGGCTGGTGCGTCTTGCTATGTGCCGACTAGGTTGCGGCACCCGCATCAATCATGAAACTCATGACTTTACCGATGTGTGTCTGCCTGGGTGTTGTACGGCGAAGCACGAGGCCTCCAAGGTGTATAAAGGACACATATATCACGGCCTAGATGGAGACTCTATCAGCGCTGCCGGCTACAGGCTCATGGTACGGTTCCGTTGAGCCAATGTCAAGACACAGTACTCCGACTTCAGCAATTGGCCGTTTGGATTTGGACGGGTCTTCGAGCTCTTCGGCATCTGGTATGCCGACCGAAACTCGTTCGATGAGCAAGCGCAACAGAGGACAGGATGCCCGGCTTGCGTCTTCGAGTGCCGGTCGTCGCGCTCCGGCCGCGACTGCTGGGTTGTCCAGAGGTCACAACATCCGCCAGGCAGCCTCGAGTGGTAGTGGTTCAGTAACTGCCGGACCTTCCGGAACTTCTGGTAGCCGGAGGACAGGCCAAACGTCCCGACCACAGGCTGGGAGAGGAGCAGCAGGAGCTGCGACACCTGATCCGGCTGGCAACGATGATGATGACGACGACGATGATGATGACGACAACGACGACAGCGATGGCGACGAGGACGATGCCGGTGTCAACAATGCGCGCGACAATGCTCGACGTCAAAAAGAAGCTATTGTATCAGAAGCATTCTGCATCTATACTGACGCTATGCTCACACCGCATGAGTTCAGCGGGCTTATGGAGAATGGCAACGGGGCAACTACTGCGCCCACCGAACGAGAGTAAGCTGAATGCGTGCAACTCATACGTGCATATGCTAACACTGTGATAGCCGCCTTCTTGGCCAACTAGCCGACACAGCTGCTCGTGGCATCACTTCGATCGAAGCTCTGCAAACCTTCCGTAACGCAGCACCCCGCCAGTTCTGCTTGACACAAATAGCTCAGCGGTTCAGGCAGCGCACAACGCTCATCGAAGCCCGCCTCAACCAGAATGTAGAGGACCAGACTACCGGCCAAGATGTACCAACAACGATCAACGCCTTCAGAGATGTATTCGTTGCCATTGCGGGACTTTTCGGAAGGTACGGAGGAGATCTGACGGCTATGCACAAAAGCTTGCTTGTCGGCCTCTTGATGTACGTGCTCGGCTGGATCCGTACCAACGACAAGGACATCTACGAGGGTTCCAATCAGGCTCGACCCCCGTATGCCAGCAGAAGTTCCTTCAATCCATTTAGGAGCTTCTTGTCGGCACAAGGGCAGCCCGGACGGTTCGTGGATGTCCTGGTTGGAGTGCCTCCCGAGCTTCTTCGAGTCGATGAGAGGTATCAGAATTTCCTGTACAATTTCTGCATCAAAGTGGAGGAGAATGTGTCGGTTGACCAAGCATGGGTGCGGAAATTGCGTCAGATCTACGAGCGTAAGTCCTCAGCCATCTCCATCATGATTTCAAAACCGTTCTGACTGAACACAGGTGCATACACTTGAGCGTATGCACATTGATCGCGTCGGAGAAGTTTGTTGACTGTTTTGGCTCGACTGCAAGGTCGTTTGTATGCTTGGGATTTTTTTTCGGTAATGCTGGTGTTGGGTGGCGTGCGTAATGGGAGGCTCTAGCGTTGATATATCTGGGCTGGCTGTTTTATTTCTGTGCAGTCCGTCGCTCGTTGCAATCCTTTCGAACAAACACTTCCGAGCCAGTCAACAACGTGCTGCAGTCCTGGTTCGAAACACCGTAGACCATGTTGGCTGCCGAGATTGAGGTTCCTTCAGCTTATCAAGCCATAGCGCCGTTCAGGTGGTAGGCATCGTGACAACCTCGAAGCAAGAGAACTGCTGTGGTCGGAGTTTTCAGTCTCGTTCAGGTTCACGGCTTCTTGAACCGTCCTTGCATCCAGCACCGATACATCTTCAGCTTGCGCTGCCTATTGACCAGCATCCTTCGATCAACAGCCAGATTCACAACCTCGAAGCCAGTGCCAGCCGGAATTGTGGAATCTTTAGAATCATCGTTCGTCCCTGCTTGCTCGCTCTCTTCCGACGGTGGCCTTCCCTCCCAGATACGCCTTAGCTCTTCCTCCTCAAAGAAGTAAACCCTCGTCCCATCCCCACGCACATAAAAGTTCTCCTCCAAATACCGCCCCTTCTTGAACCGCACCTGCGCCAAATCGCCCCTCCCGTAATCTCGAAAGAGAACTTCGCCTCCCGGTTTCAGAAGCGTGAAGATGATCCGAACAGCTTTCGTCCACTGGTCCGGCGAAAGGGCGGAGAATATGAAGATCATGAGCACGATGTCTACTGAGCCGGGCTCTAGACCTGGTGGTAGGTCGTCGCTTGCTGCGTCCCATACTTCGGCCTGTAATATTGGATCGGGTTGAGATGTGTAAGCCTCTTGCGAGCGGATGATGTCGATAGCCTTCTTGCTGTAATCGCACGCTCGCAGCCTCAGTTCGGGATTCTCGTTCATCGCGAGAATAGGGAAAGCAGTATTTCCAGCTCCAGCGCCTACTTCAAGTACCGTCACTGGTCCGTAACTCGCCTTCGTTATTGCCCCTAGGACTGGAAACTCCTGGACAAGCCACTTCCGGTCCTTGAAGAAGTTGGCTGCATTATTCGAATAAAACTTATCCCACCATTTCTCCGGCTTAGAATTAAATCGTTGCTTGTCGAAGTCGGACACCTGGTTCTCGCGCTGGAAGCCCGTTTGCTGGAGGATAAAGTCATTGTACTGCGAGTCGACTTCCACGTGATCCCAGGCGTTGTGCGAAAAGATGTCATCGCCTTCTTCGAGGTAGCGGGTTCCGAATTGGAAGGGGTCTGTGCGTTTTTCTGGGTTGTTGGAGGTGGGTGCTGCGGGGATTTGGCGGAGAGGTTCGTATGTTGCTGGGACTCCGTAGGCGTCTTCGCCAGGATTCGTTGAGGTCGTGGGTGGTGCTGTGGCGGGATGTTCAGATATGGTTACGTAGGAGCGCATGTGCTCCATGCCTTTTGTGAGCTGTTGTTTGGGTTGCTTCTGCCGTATTGGTAAAGTCAGGGGTGCATTTTCTTTCTCCATATTGGCCATCTCGAGGTTGTGGTGCAGTGTTGAAGGATGAAGATCTATTTAGATTCTGAATTCACTTGACTCGTGCGTGCCTGACGATCTTCTCCGTATTGGGCAGCTGTTTTAAACTCTAAATATTCGAGAACAATGTATGATGCCATCAAACGAAGTTTTGACGTTGCAACCATTGATATGAACATACACATGTAGTTAAATACCAACTCCACTCCCACCAAACGAACCTCCCAAACGAGGATCACTCGCCCGCAATGGCAACAGTGAAAACCCTCCGACTCGTCTCGAACGCCCTCCAAACCGCAACTCGACCACTCTGCCTCCAAAGCCGAACAGCAACACCCTACATCACCCCCACGAACCACGACAGACAGCCCACCCTCCCCTTCCGACGCACCTTCCTCACCAACCCCCTCAACCCCGCTGGTTCCGAGCTCGTCGCCTCTCGCACGCTGCGCTACCCAGCCAAAGCCATCTACTCCGTCATTTCCGACGTCGCATCCTACAGCCACTTCATCCCCTACTGCCAATCCTCCGTCGTCACAAAGTCCTCCTCCCCAGCAGAAAATGGCAAAACCTACCCCGAAGAAGCGAAGCTAGTCATAGGGTTCAATGAAGGTGTCAGCGAAGAGTTCTGGAGTAGGGTCTACTGCATCCCCGATCGCGTGGTCGAAGCCGTGAGCGGGAACGCGGAGACCAGCTTGCCGCCAGAGCAGATAGAGCATCATTCTAGCAGACCTCCGGCAGGAGAGGATAGAAGCAGGAACGAATCAGTCCTATCCCACCTCTCAACCAAATGGACATTACGACCCTACCACTACAAACCGCCTCCTACGTCGGCTATGAGCAAGGAGACGACGCATATGAACCACCAAGAGACGAGCGAGGTGGACGCGCAGGAGAAGTGTGAGGTGCATTTGGCCATTCTGTACAAGTTTGCGAATCCGATGTATGGGATCATGAGCCAGGCGGCGGCGCCGAAGGTGGCGGAGAAGATGATTGAGGCGTTTGAGCGGAGGGTGCAGGCGGTGGTGGAGGGGCCGAGTCATGCGTTGAAGGAGAGGAAGGGGGTGGGGAAGATGTGATCGGTAGTGAAATCGGGCCGTTGTAAAGTAAGTAGTGCGATCTCTTCTTAAAAGCATAGAATATAGCTAAAGCTATGTAGACGATTAGATCTCGAAGACACGTGAAAGTGGCTATAGCTCAGCCTAGCCACGCATGGCAGGTGCGACCGACATCTTGGAGCCTTATTTTGACCTCACTTCAACCTCACCACTCCTCGCATAAGGCACGACTTAAGCTATCAGACCAACGACACGACACAACATGTCCACCTCAGCTCAACCCTTATCACAATGGTCGCTCGCGGACAGCCGCGTGCGCAGCTTCTACGACAACGACGGGCTAGACAAGTGCGTTGAAGGCACACAGGATCTTCTCGACGATGGATCTCTCCCTCGTTACCATCGCATGAAGACCCTCATCCTCCTCGCCTATTCCTTAGAGGAAAGGGGCGAGATGCATGAGTGCAGCGAAGAAGCGGAGTGGCTGTACATGATTGCGCGCGACTTCTACCCGGCGGGTGTTGATGTCAGCGCGGATAGAGCTCTTGCTCCCTGGACGCGTTCAAGCAGCTTCTTATCGACGAGGCGCCGGGTGGAGACGACGGGGAGGGAGATACAGTGCCGGGATACGGAGAGGTTGTGGAGAAAGCGATCAAGATAGGGGAGGAGGTGGAGATGGAGGCAGCGGATGTCGAGAAGGTGCGCAACGGGGTGGCAGATACCTCTGTGAAAGATCAAAGGTCCGCCGCGGCTTCCTATCGGGCAGAGGGGAGGAAGCTGGAGATCCCATAGGCAATTCTTCCCTACTCTCTATCCTTCTTACACCGTCTGTTAGTGTCTTCAAGCATCCTCTCCGTCGCCAGCCTTTGGAGCTTTATGCTAGTCTCAATATCAAGGCCGTCCGGCAGGGTGGAAGATCTTTCGAGACGTAAGTGATATTGGCGTTGACTCCATTCCATTTGCCAACACACTGGTATCTCACAACATGAATGAGCTCGAGAAGCGTGTTCCGGGTAGTAAGAACGAGAGCGAATGGTTGGGCTCGGAACGTCGGAGTGACTCTTGAGTCCGAGGGTGCCGCTGACATAAGACATGAAATGGAGAAGCACCTATCCAAGTAGTTTGTTCATACAAGACACATGAGTCTGTGGTTCCTACGTATCGTCTTCATACCCGGCCGAGCCCCATCAAACAAATAAGAACGCCGTCCCGGTCGCCGTAGGCGCAGTGCTCTAGTGGTTGCCCAAATTGGCCGATCTGGAGCATACAGAATACGGTCAGCGACTGTAGGCTTGTCTTGGTCATGTCAAGGGGTCAGGAATCGCCAAAATGCTCCGGAAAAAATTAGAGATAAGTTGTGTTGCTTGTGTGGTCTTCATAGATGGACCTCAGCGTTAAAAGTGTGTCTTCATTGCAGTGGTGGGCGGTGTATTAAAAGAGAGGCACGTACCTTTAGCCCATGACGCCTCAGATCAGTTATTTGACTGCGAGTTAAGTATTCTTAGGATAGCTAGGAACCTGCGAGAAGAGAAGGGTATAGTCAGCATATGTATCCAGAGGAAAATCACGTGATGTCTCGGAGTAGGGTACCACCCGTTCAGACTTACAGATTGATGACATCGAGATAAAGGCTGATAGCGGCGGCGATCTCCTCCTCTGTATGACGTAGATTAGCGCATGTAAAGACACACGGATGTCGTTGGTGAGCACTTACCGACTTGGTAGTGGCGGATGATGAGCTGAGTATCGACCAGGATGTATCCGGAGAATATCAGGGCAGCGACGACACCGTAGCCAAGCTCGACCTTGCTGGAGTAGGGGAAGAAAGCCTGCAAGAAAGAGAAAGATTAGCAAAGGGGGAAGGAGACTGGTCTCGCACTTAGGGACACTCACCGACATGAACCCGAAGAGAATAAGCACCCAGAGGCCACCGAAGAGATATGGCATCCAGCTCGTGAAGTCGTACTTCGTCTGGCAGGCAAAAATCGTCAGGAAAACAAACTAGCACCAAACAGTCAGCAAGTCTCGAATGAACCAAGGAAGGTTTTGACTCGCGATCCCTGCCGTGAACACAAGCGCTTCCAACACAATCCTGCTGTCGTAGAAGCTGGTAATCACACTAATCGAATATGCCTCCAGCCCAGTAAACCCAGCCAAAAAGACCAAGTTCATAGGATAGCTCTTCCTCTTCCAGAACGTCAAGAGCATGAAGCCGATAGCGCCGAACAGGCTAACCCACATCATCCACTGATTGCTCTGGATCCACGACTTATAGCCCGGCGACCAGAAGGAGACGGCGCTGAGCGCCATGGTGAAGAGCAGCTGGACGGTGAGGATGGCGTAGACTTTGCGGATGAACTGCATGCGGATGGGCAGGGTGGCTTCAGCGACGCTGCCGCCGAACTTGAAGTCGTCGGGCACATTGTCGTCTTCTGAGCGCGCCTCTCCGATGACCGGTTCTGCCTGGTACGAGGGCGGCGCTTGGGTGTAGGGTGGGGATTCTTCGAAGGAGTCGCGCGCTTGCACGGGTTCGTAGCGGGTGGTGTTGGCCATTGTGTGCGGTTGGAGGTGGATGTTGGGTTGATGGAGGCGGAGGGTGGTGGTAGTTGCTGTGTGGCGGAGGTCAGAAGACAGATGCAGGTGCGTCAAACGGTCATGTGGGGGAGGCGCAAGCATCAAGGCATCCAGCACGTGTTCAGGCATCCACATCTCACAACCACGCCATCGGTCGGCATTGCTCGCGTACCAATCAATCGCAGCAAACAATACACCCGCCAATGTAACCGCAAACCCCAAAAGCTCAAAATGTACCGCAGCAGCGACCCGCGCTTCCGCCGCCGCATCAACGAACTCGGCGCAACCCTCGAGACCGCGCAAGAAGCCGCGCAAAGCAACCTCTTCGTCTTCGGCCAGCACTACGTGCGCCCGTGCTTCGACTCCGTCACCTCCTGCTTCCGCACCTGCGTCGACGCCAGCTGTCCGACCCTCAACCTCAACGCTGCCCAACGCGACCGACTCCGGCGACAACGGGGCAACACCCGAGGTCGGGCGGAGCTGAACTTCGATTTCTACGATGATTGGGACGAGGACGAGAGTGATGCGCTGATGGGGTGGGGCGGCAACGAGGAGTTCGATCGGTTGGTGGGGGGGAGTGCTGGATATGGGACCGTGACGGCGCAGCCTGCTGGTCGCCAGAGGGGGATGAGTTATCCGAAGGGGAGGAGGAAGAGTGGGGGGCAGGTGCTTGAGGGGGTGGAGGAGGCGGCAGGGAGGGAGGGGTTCTTTGGGAAGTTGTTTGGGGGAAAGGCGAGGGGGGCGAAGTATAAGCCGACGGCGGCGGGGTTGACGGAACATCCTGGGAAGATGAGGTTGAAGGGGGATGTGACGGAAGGGGAGGCGTTGTTGCGGGAGGGTGGAGGAGGGAAGAAGCATGGGAGGACAAGGAGTGGGACGGCGACGTCGGGAAATACGACGGATAGTTTGAGTAGTCGGGGGGATATCTTTCCGTCGGATGAGGAGCTTGATGATGCTGTGCCGTTGGATGACGAGTTTGCCATGGTGTTGGAAAGGCGGACGACTATGTCGATAGGTGCGTCTGGGCCGGAGACGGAGAGTAGTTCAAACAAGACACGGAGTGATCGAAGGAGAAGCAAGCGGCCTTCTACTGGTAGTAGAGCGTCGACACATTCTTCACGAAGTCGTGGTGGCAGGCGGTCACGAAGTCAGACCAACAGCAGTGCGGCGCAGACTCCTACTGAAGAAGTTGCGCCAAATATTGAAGGTCAATTCACGCTCAAAGAGCTTAAGCAAGAGGAGCGACGAGTGGAGGAGGAAGAAGAAGCAGACGTTGAGCGGAAACGAGAAGCAGCGCAAGAGCTTGCCGCTGAGCGTGGACTCGCTGCTTCTCATATCGAGGATCTGTCGAGCAAAGAGGCGACACCGCACGCTCAGTCGCCCATCCTCGAGCCACAGCAGGGCAACGACGAGCCGAGTCAGCTGCCCACACCTCTTGCTACAGACGACGAAGAAGAGGAGAGCGTTTTAAGCATGCAATAGACGAGACGGGATGACGAGGACGCCGCGTTGAAGCAATAACACGGAAAGCTGGCGTGTGATTGATATGATTGCTTTGGAGCGTTCAAGCGTGCTGTTGGATTAGCGAAGCGAATTGTACCTGTCAGGTTGATAATAGCTGCTAGGTGGATTCTATTCGTGTGTAAATATTACCATTTACAGTGCTCACGCAGACCAGCTGCAGGTATCTGTTATTGCTGCATCGTTGGCAGAATGGTACTTCTATACCGCAAACATTGAAGCTACCGTGGCAGTGCGTGGCTACCTAGGTAGAGACACCACACCTCACCTGTCGAGCTTCATCAAAATCCTAGACTACATCAACGACCTTGCAGCCAGCTTACGCGATGTGGATATCGATGCGTTCCGAAGGATGATCGGCGAACTGCCGAATGTGCAGTCAAGAACGCTTGGAGATGTCGTGCTTTCTCCTGCATGCGCTTGTCCATACCGAAGCTCTCGCAACTTCGGGTCCTGAGTTGAAGCTGAAGCTGAAGCCAACTATCCCAGATGGCCGACCAACGCCCCAACTTCCTGATCATCGTAGCAGATGACCTGGGGTAAGGCGTGAATCCTTCATCGTTTTGATACTCGCTGACCATTCTTGCCCTGCTGTGTGCAGGTACTCTGATATCTCGTAGGTGACACACCAGCTTTAGAGGCCGACCAAAGACTGAACAGATCCAGCTGCTATGGATCAGAGATCTCCACTCCAAATGTTGATAGCCTGGCCTCAGACGCCGGCCTAAAGTTCACGTCCTTCCATGTGGCCGCGGCATGCTCGCCCACCAGGGCCATGCTTATGACTGGCGTGGACCACCATCAGACCGGGTTAGGGCAGCTATCAGAGTTCGTCCGCAACTCGCCTGCGCATCAAGGGCAGCCAGGCCACGAGGGCTACCTTACCGATCGGGTGGCGGCGCTGCCAGAGCTCTTGAAGGATGGCGGCTATCATACTATGATGGCCGGGAAATGGCATCTTGGCCTCAAACCAGAGTACGGACCCAAGGCCAGAGGCTTCGAGCGGTCCTTCGCTCTTCTACCGGGCTGTGCCAACCACTACGGCTTCGAACCACAATACGAGAGTGCGCAAGAACCGATCAGGTCCTTTGAGACGGCTGTTGCGGCTTTGCATAGCGAGGATGGCGAATATGTGACGGATTCACCTTCGGGTTTCTACAGCTCCGACTTTTATGCCACCAAACTGGTTCAGTATCTCGACGAGCGGTCGGAGGAGGAGATGCAGAAGCCCTTCTTCGCCTATCTGCCTTTTAGTGCGCCGCACTGGCCTCTCCAAGCTCCTAAGGAATCTATGGATAAGTACAGTGGTGCTTACAACGATGGACCTGACGCTCTGCGGTTGAGACGGCTGGAAAAGCTGAAAGAGCTCAATCTTCTTGACCCAAACATCGTTCCGCACGATGTTGTAACTGTTGGACGTGAGCAAGGTGAATGGAGCAGCCTCACTGATGACGAACGAGCAAAGTCCGCTCGCTCAATGGAAGCCTACGCTGGCATGGTGGACCGCATGGACGAGAACATCGGCCGTGTACTTTCTGCGTTGAAGGGCTCTGGAGAGTATGACAACACGTACATATTCTTCATGTCCGACAATGGTGCGGAAGGCGCTAGCTTTGAGGCACGTGACTTCATACGTGAGGACATTCTTACGCGCATTGCGAAGTACTACGATAACTCACTGGAGAACATCGGGCGCGAGACCTCGTTCGTGTGGTATGGGCCGAGATGGTAAGTATAGGGATTAGAAAGAGCTTTCTCCTACCACCAGGTCACTGCTAATTATTCCAAAGGGCTCAAGCAGCGACTGCTCCATCGAGGCTGTATAAGATGTTCAGTACGCAGGGTGGATGCCGAGTTCCGCTCGTGCTGAAGCCGGCGAAGCAGGACCGGACTAACCACCATGGTGGAGATGCAATCACGGACGCCTTCTGTACCGTCCAAGACATCGTACCCACCCTGCTCGACCTTGCAGGACTCAAGCACCCAGCACCGAACTACAAAGGGCGACAAATCCTGCATGTCCGCGGCAAAAGCTGGCAGCCCTTTCTCTCGGCGCCTGCCACCAACGACACTTTCGCCATCTACGGTTCAGACCACGCTACAGGCTTTGAATGTGCCGGTAGTGGTGCGCTGCGACGTGGGAACTTCAAGATCACCTACGTACCTCTTCCACGCGGACCGCAGAAGTGGGAGCTATTTGACCTGTCTCGAGATCCTGGTGAGACAAAGGACATCCGCGCAGAGCAGCCGCAGGAATTCGATGCGCTGCTCCAGTTATGGGAGGAGTACAAGGAGGAAGTTGGAGTGGTAGGATTGAAAGGCGAATACGGTACTGGCGAGGACAACGCCCTCAGAGACGAGTTCGAGGATACGGGGAAGTGGACGAGGTTTATTGGGAAGCAGGATGTGCCTGACGAGGTGAAGCCTAGGTTCTGGTAGAGAAGATGGTTGGACAACGACCGAGTCGTCTAATTGATTGTGTTCAGACCCGACAGGTAGACGAGTGCGTCTACCTATCTTATATGTATTGTCCAAACCAAAAAATGGCTGCTTCAAATTCAGTCCTACCATTGGCTGTCGACAGAAGAAGATTTGAAGTTGATGTGGTGGACGAGAGCGCGAAGTCCATTACGATGACCGTCGGGTTGTCGTTGAGCTTGGGACTCATACGCTGAAGATTCGGATCCCAATGGACGATTTGTCATCCGAGAACACATTGATCTGAAGCAACACAGGACTTCCTGAGAATTCCCTCGCATCGCATAAACTCAAATCGTCGGACAAACTACTCTCATAGATTCCATTCAATCATCCCCGGCCATATGAGCATGCTGTTTAACAACATCCAACCGTTCAGAGTGCCACACTGGCTACGTCCGTAAACCGGGCCTTGTATGCCGACCGCTCTTATAGCCAAAGCACCCCATGAACCGACTGCCCATGGCTGGCTTGAACAATACGCGATGTAGCCATACGTAGGGCCAGATGCCTACCGAATCGAAGGTTTCGTGCGTAGCCTAGTACCTCCCGAGGGTAGCCTGATTGGGATACGTAGGCGAGCCGATATATACATGTGTTTGTAGTCACAGAAGGTCGACGGAAGGCCATGAGAAGTGTGAGCACGACTGTCTTCGAAACCGACACGTCCTTATTGACCATGACTATCTCGAAGCCCGACGTCAAGCTTGAAGCGCACTCAACCCGCCCATCGACCGAAGACGAGAAACTCAGCACCTTAGCACCACCACCAGCAGACCCAGAAGCCCAACCTCCCCCAACAACGCCGCCAAACCACGACCTCGGCCTCCCCACCCTCACAGGCTGGCGCCTCCACCTCGTCCTAACTTCCCTTTTCCTGGGCCTCTTCCTAAGCTTCCTGGACACCACAATCGTCGCCGTCGCCCTCTCAACCATAGCAACCCAATTCAACGACTTCGACCACTCGACATGGGTCCTCACAGCCTACCTGCTAACCTACATGGCTTTCGCGATAATCATGTCCCGCTTCAGCGACATCTTCGGCAAGAAATCTGTTGAAGTGGCTTCGTTCGTCGTCTTCCTCTGTTTCTCGCTGGCGTGCGGGTTGAGTCAGAGTATGACGCAACTGATTGTCTTTCGGGCACTGCAGGGGATCGGTGGGAGCGGGCTGTACTCTATGACGATGGTCGTAGCGGTGAACCTGGTCGCGCCGTCAAAGATGGGCATGATGGGCGCGGCAGTTGGGATGGTGATTGTGGTTTCTGGAGTTCTAGGGCCAGTGCTTTCGGGTGCGATCTCGAACGATCCGAATAGCGACACGTGGCGGTGGATTTTCTTCGTGAACCTTCCCGTCGGTGGACTAGCGTTGGCGGCTCTGCTGGTCGCGTGGCCGAGTCAGAAGACTCAGAAGTCGTTCTCGAGGAGTGCGTTCAAGAGCATTGACATATTGGGATGTGTGTTGCTTCTAGCCGCATCCGTGCTGCTGATATTCGCATTGCAGGAAGGGGGCGCCTTCGTATATGCTTGGTCGAGTGCGACGATCATCGCATGCCTCGTGATTTCTGGACTGTCGTGGGTGGGCTTCTTTGTATGGCAACAGTGTCTTGCAGCGCACCCGCACTGGACTGTCAAGCTCGTCTTTCCGATTGGCGTGCTTCGTCAGCGCGTCGTGGGAGCCGCTATGCTGTGAGTCAACCCTGAAAGACTGGAGATGCAAGCTGACATGGACTTCAGCGCCACCATATTCGCCGGTTTCAACTACTATATCGCCCTCGTTAACCTCCCACAGCGCTTTCAGATCGTCGACGGAAACAAGCCCGTGATCGCGGGCGTGAAGCTTCTTCCCATGATGGTCTCATCGGCGGTCGGCTCTCTGATCGGAGGCAGTGTCAACTCTAGGCGGAACTTGACGTCTTATGTCTTGGTAGCTTCTTCTGCCTTGCAGCTTCTTGGATATGGCCTGATGACTACACTCGGCGACACGAGCCAAACGCCACACAGTCAATTCGGGTTTCAGGTGTTTCTTGGCCTTGGATTCGGGCTCGCAATGCCTGCTGTCACCATTATGGGGCAGACTCAAGTCGAACCGAGGTGGATTGGTAAGCCCAAACACGCATATCATCGAAAAATCCAAGCTGATCCCAACGAATAGCTGTCACACAAGGAGCGCTAACACAAATGCGATCGCTGGGCGGTAGTGTTGGCCTTGCGGCTGCTGTGATCGTCTCTAATAGCAAGATCAGACACTCGCAAGCACTGGCAAGCGCTTTGACTTCGGACCAGATGTCTGCGCTGCTGAGATCGCCGCTACACATCGCCTCATTCACACCGCAGCAGCATCGAATGGTGTCGGCTGTGTTCGCCGAAGCGTTCACACAGGAGATGCGGGTGACGATGTACATTGCCGCCGCAAGTCTATTGGTGAGCTTGTTGACGCTCCAGAGGAATCCTCCTCCGCTGCAGAGAGGCCCACCACCTGCAAAGACCGAAGCAGGCTCCGGAGAAATGGCGGATGTAACGAGCAGTAGCGAAAGAGCCGTCTGAAACCCTTTCACACGGTTGGCCGCCGACGTTTGCACTCTTCTCCAGCAACGACAGCTATCGTCCGGAAGATCTCATTACTCGCTCTGAACAGCTCCAGACGCAGCAGGGCCGACGTATATATGGGACCCCGAAACTTGGCAGCAACTATCTCGAGACTGGCTGCTCTACACCCAATCACATTCACGCCTGGGTCCTCCTCCGAGTCCGGACCTGTACACACCCAAACGGAAAGAAGAGGTGGCTCGAGTGAAAAATGCCATTACTTTGTCGCTGCTGTGCGACCGAGCATGTTTCCGGAGAAGGCGACCCAGTACGTTCCACTTGCGAAACTCGCTGTAGTGCTCGTTAGTCTTGGGAACGAGAAGGTGGATGTGGACTTGGCGATTGGCGAGAAGCCGATTTGTTGCGTAGGGACCGATGTAGTCGATGAAGCGTGCGAGATGCTCGAGCTCGTGGAGTACGAGTATGAGCTGGAAGCGTCCTGAGGACCAGTAGAGGTCGCCTGCTTCGTGCCGAATTCTGGAGCTGACCAGTAGCAGTGGTGGTATCGGATATGATGATATTTTTGTACCGATCCAATAGTCTCTGGGGTGGTCCGGCACGACGTACTCATAGATTTCGTTGCGCAACTCCGGAGGGAGACCGAAAAGGTTGAAGCGTGGTTTATGCTTTTCGGGTCGCCTGCAGGCCAGTTTGCAGAAGCGGATGGCCTTGCTCGTAGTATGGGCCGGCCGCAGCAAGAGCTGGCCCCGTATCATCGCTGCGATGAGATGCATGCTGTCGTGGCTGTATGCCGATACCCCCGTGTGTAGACAGGCGAAGACTTGAGTGTGCGGTGGGGCGCGTTTTGCCCAGCACCCAATAGCACGCAGTGTGTTGACCTATGACCACCTCGACCTTGGCATGGCCTCCCGCCACCACACCTCCCGCTTGCAGAATTCTCACAGCAAGCATCGCGTCGCTCAGAAGATGTATCACGTGCTTCCCAGACCTCATCATTCTTTCGCGATGCTCCTCAACTCGCCCTCAAGCAAGCGGAGCTCGTGGTTCCCCTTCTTCTTCAGCTCCATGCTCTCCAGCTTCATCCACGACCAGTAGATCGCCTGGAACGTGCATAGCGCTATCAAGAAGTTCTTGATGATTGGTGGTCCGAACTCCCTGTAGAAGCTTCCATGCCGGTTGCTCTTTGGTGGTGTTGGTGGTTGATATGTCGAATTGAGGCGGCGCCAGTTGCTGAATCGTGGAAGCCCGCGGAGGCCGAGTACTCTGGAGGTCAACATCGTGTTCCTGGTCGTGATGGTGTGGTATCTTGTCGATGTGCGGAATTGTATGAGATACCTCAGCTACACGTCTGAGAAGTCGACTCGCGTAGCATACCGAAGCTCGAGCCAAGCTGCTATTGCCGGTTATATCCGACATACGAACGACTTGTTACTACGTACGACGAGAGCTACTGTTGTACGACACATGTTCTGAGGCCTTCATAGATAGAATCGTTGTACTAACCACGTCCTGTCACGTGCAACATCTCGCCCTCCACTGAGAAAAGAACCAGCTCAGCCCGCATCACGCGCAACAACCTTCAGATAGAACTCCTGATGCTCGCATTTCGGAAATGTCAAGCAGAATTGTGGATCCGCTGAAACCATGTCCTTCACATCCACAGTCTGATGAATCTGATACGGGCTGCAACGAACCGGCAGCACTCCAAACGTCGCCACAAACCGCTTCCACTTGCGCAATGCCATCACAAGCTCACGACCGGTCCAAATATCCCTAATCTTGCAGCGCTCTTGTAAACACAACCGTATGTTCCGTGACGGTGACGAAGTGAACCCTATCCAAGTGAAACGGTCCCAAGCATCTGATTTTGGGGCCGGGTATCGCCACTCCCAGGCTCGCCACGAGCAATGACGGTGGGGAGCCAGCAAGCATTCTCGTCCGCGACCGGAACCATTGCGGGCTGAGTGCACCGGTGCGGGCGGTGCACTCGCGCGACGTGGCCGTTGTTGCGACAGACGAGAAGTCTGCATCAACAGAGCAACGACTCCCGCATCGTCCTGGGAGCCTTGGAACAGGGAGGATACGAAGGGATGCGGGGTGGATGGTTCCATTTCTTGGGAAGCCTCGACGCGTACAGCGACCACAATACCATGAGAACCGCCCTTCACCCAGCGTGTCCTGCCTTGCTCCATGTCAACCAGATCAGGGTCCAGATGATAGTCTCTGGCACCTATTGCGAGCGCGGCCAGCTTCCGGGCGAATCTACGATCTTGTAGATTGGGACCGCCCTTTTTTCCTGGTATGAGAGGGCCCAGTCTTCCGGTGTTTGACCGTACGTGAATTCAAAATTGGTTTTGTGACCTCGGAAACCTCGAACGTGGCCTATAGGACTTCGAACGACTCCGCTTGGCCATAATTCTCTCCAGATGCTGGCTTCCCGAGCTCCATATTCGGCCAAGTTGACCCCAGCCGTGCACAACTTGTTCAACCAATACAGCAAGAACGAGCGATGACGCGTGGTGCTGAAACAGTTGTACTTCGCGAGAATGCAGGAAAACGGCGTATATCTTCCAAGCATGAGGTGCGCGCCCGGGAACTCTCCCCGACTGTGAAGATCAACACCAGCCTCGATCAAGCGCCGGAGGAGGTTGCTCCAATCCGCTGAACGCTCCAGTCCACTCGCTTCCTCGACACAATCAGCCAGTCGATCAGCGACGAGGTGGAAAGCGGAGCATCCGCCATCAGAATGTCGCAGGTGTACCGAAGAACTCTGGTCCTTAGTGAAGGGGCAGAGCTTGACGAGCATGGACGGAGTGACCGTCGCGGAGCAGTGGCGTACCAGAAAGTCAAACCGCTGTTGACTCGACCACGTTTGCATGGGAGATGCCATGGTGCTATCCAGCACGGGTATTAGTTCGGCATCGAGGTTGTCAGTGAAATGATAATCTCCGTAGCGGTTATTAGCTCCACTGGGATATTCGACGCCCCGCAAGTCACACTCCTGAACCAGTAATTGTACAACATCGAGCCTTGTGGGATCGTAAACGGTCATCCCTGCTACGGTGTTGAAGGCTCGCGTAGTGCTCAGCTGCCGGGTCGCGAGTCCGTTGTCGACTAAGAGTTTGCACAGTCCGTAAGACCCTGAGCAAACTGCCAACTGTCTAGAGTCAGTTTGTCATGCGGCTGACCCGAATTTCGGAGTGTGTACCTCAAGCGTCGTGTTGTCACCGTACACATCATACGGCGATGCCAGCCCTGCTTGAAACATATTTCTCACTAGCTTAACATCCCCAGCTAAGAAGTATCCACACGCCGGTGACGTGTTTGGCATATGGTTCCAAGTCTGGATATACAGCGCCCATCCGTCCCGAGACCGTGAAGCCGAGAGCTCCCACACTTTGTTCGAGAACCAACTGGGTATGCGGAAGTGGTAGGGCGTCGCGCGGCCTGGCGATCGTGTATGCCGACGAGCGGGTAGTTGCGAGTCAGTGATCAAGTTGTCGTGTGGCTCAGAAGATGCCTCGTATCGCACGTCGTCAGCAGGTGCCTGCTGCATCGCTATAGTTGGGATTGGCACCGGAGATCTTCCCAGAAGAACAGCAGTATCCGATCGTATCCGATCAAGCTGCTCGCTGTGCTGAAGAGTAGCAATGAGTGCTGCATGGCAGTATCACGCGAAGCACCCATCGCTCTGACCTGAGTTCGGTGGTCGAGGACCTGGAAAGCCACCATGAGAGAGTTCTTCGAGCGTTCCAGATCTGCACATAGGAGCACGACATCTCGGAATTTCAGCGCAGAATACACGCGTCCGGCTGCATTATATTTGCGCGATATGGCTTGCAGACTTCGAATAGCCTCGTAGATTTCTTTCGTACACTCTCTGCACAGCTCAAAACTCTCGGCCAGTGCATCAGAGTCGTTGGAATCATGTGCGACACGGATGCCGTCGATCTGTCTTAGTAGCAGTGCAAATGTCGTCAGTTCTCTCGGAAGCCGGCGCAGTGATTTGGGCGCCTTTTCGACCTGGTCACAGAAGCTTTTCAGCTTCACCGCGCAATCTGCTAACTGTATCGCAAGGGAGATGAGGCCAGCGCCACTTGCGGCTGCGGCAAAGACCTCCGCCATGATAAGATGCCTGCCAAGCAGAAGTGTAGAGGTGAAGACCAAGAAGCGAGTGAGCACAGCGTTTGGAGATTCAATCTGGTGAATTGTCCAGCCTTGTCGCCTGCGCCTCGATAGCTTGTTCGAGGTCCAGCGTTGTCGCGCCTCATGATGTGGCAGTCCCTGCATGAAGTAGTACCATTGGCTGCGAGGTGCAGTGCCTAGCTGAACCCCAGCACTCACATACAGACGAAATGTATTCATGGTTGTTCATCATCTGTGGTTGCATGTCATTGCGAGAGCGTCTGGTCTTGTTCGAACGCAACATTGAAAGTCCTTCATACCATTTTCCGCTGGCCCCAACACCTCTGCGGTGGTCGTGAAGAGCTCGGTCATGCCAATCGACTCAACCATGGAGTACCGGTAACGTATACCTACACTTTTTAGAATGCTTCACGAGATGCTCGAAATCATCACAGCTCTCCATTCGGCCCTTCACCAAACTTGCCACCACCGCCCAAAGGATCGCCACCAGGTACACACAGCCCCAGCCGCCAGAAGTAATCGCGATGCGCGAAGAACAGCTGCCACAGCTTATACCTCGATGGGATACCCCATGGCTCGTGGATCACATCGTGCACTTCAGCCTCGACAGATGTAAGAAGATCGCGTTTCCGGACAGTGGCAGCGCCTGCAGAATCCGCGGTAGTGGAGTCCTGGCCAGCAAGACAGGCCTTGTCGTTGTCGCCAACGCAGTGCTTAAGGTCGTTTATGTCGGGTATGAGGTCGGGTCTAGAGATGTATATCTCGCCTGCGTGCATCACGAAGCCCCATTCTGTGAGCGGTAGGAGAGGGACCGGGTCATGGATATGCGTGACTCTCCTGTACTTCATTTGCTGGTCGTCATCAGTGGCGTCCTCCCGATTGGTGAGATTGAAACGCTCGTCAATGAACTTCACAAGACCTTTGTTGCCAACACGCGGCTCTCCGAAAGTCGTGACTATTGAATCCCAGCCACGGCCTTTCAGCTCGAGAGCTGCCAGAGCTGCTACTGCTCCGCCAAGACTGTGGCCTACGAAGTTGAGTTGGTAGTCGGGGTAGATGAGCAGCTGCTGAAGGAGATCTGGGAGGATCTTGTCCCTGGTGTGCAGCCAGGCGGTGTGGAAGCCCATGTGTACTGTGCAGTTTTCGCATTTGGCCGATTTAGTAATGGCGCGTTTCTGATGAACTCCTGCGGCAGCTATAATATCTTCGGCGACATCGTACGCCGCGTTGCTACTCTCATCATCGTCGTCGCCAGGGTAGGGTACATACTCCTGCGGCACGGTCGATAAGTCGACTACGGTATTCGCCACGCTGTAGGTCCCTCGAAAGGCAACAATAACTCTCTGCTTGCCATGATCTAGCACGATATAGCCGCACGAATCACTCAGCATCGGTCCGGTGTTCCACGTTGTGACCAACTCGAACTCCGGAAAGTCGGAACATCGCGATAGGCAGCTGAACGGCTTGCTAATGCCCCAGCTGGTTAACCCGACGCAGTAGCTGATGTCCACGATGCGCGCAAGTTCCTCCAACTCAGTGAAGAGCCCGGCTGAGACATTGCGGTCGTCGGCATGGCGGAGGATGGGGATCTGTTCTGCTGCAGGCGTGAACGCGTGTGAGGCTATACCAGCCAGGTAAAGCGCGCAGCCTATAGACACGCGTGGGAGCCGCATAGCTGCCTATTTTGGACTCCAATCACATGCTCCAGATGATGAACAGAGGTGAGGTGAGGGTGCCGGCTGTATCCGCTATATCTGCACTGTCACACGTCGTACCTCCTGCAAGATCGTGATTAGTATATTCCGGCCCGCGGACGCGTCTCTCACAAGGTTGTCAGCGAACAATTGGTGAGGGCGAAACTTGATGTAAGCGATTCGTCATCGAAATCGCCGGAGCGCGACATCCGCTTTGGGACTAAGTCGCATCGAGAAGGCGTCTTGGGAGCGTGGCAAGCATTGGCGACGGCAACATCGATCACGTACGACATTTCAAGCTTCCTTCTTTTCTCAACATTCCCTCTCCGACTCTCCTTCAATTCAGTCCGCCTTGTTCACCACAGCTTTCTGACGTTGCACGTGATCAAGCGACCCATTGGAGCGTTATTCTTGGATTCATCCGGCTGGTCCGCCGACTGCCGCCTCCTCGCCGCGCAACGAGAAGCATTTCTTAACGCCATTGCTTGATCTAGTCTTGGACACCAGCAATCATGGAGGAAGAGCCCAAAGACCACGATTTCGACCAGCGACACGATGGCCCGATCCAGCCGCGCCCTTCCGTGCAGATACAGACCGCTGCAGGGCCGCGGAGGACAGTGTCAGATGAAGGGACCACGACCAAGGGCAAGAGCAAGTCGAATTCGGACGCATTCTCGCCCATGGCGGCACACCCGGAGCGACGCAGTATGCAGCTCGACAGGAAAGACGACAGGCCTCAAAGGCGCAGCACACAGATTTCGCGCAGTGGCACGTGGGGACGCGAGAGCCGTGATTTTGATGTACGAAGAGATGGACCGTTCGGACGACCGTCGATCGCAACGACGAGGCGAAGGAGTTCACAATGGTCTACTGGTGTCACATCGCCGGATAGAGCTCCTACTATGCCGATAGATGAGGCAGCGGTAGTCGACGGCGAACCGAGAGACGACGGAGCAGCGCCTAGCGACCAAGTCCCCGCGAGCATGGAAACGATGCAGTCGAGCGACCTTGCGTTCGAGCCGGAGCCACCGCCTCTCAACTACTCCCTTCTGGCACGAAAGTGGAGCATCGTCTATTTCTGGTCTTTGATCCTCATCGACAGTATCGCTATGCCTATAGTGCTGTACTTTTGCCTCTGGTACCTCACGGATTTGTCGCCAAACACAGTCTTCTCGATCGTCACAGCTGCACTTGGAGGCATCAGCATCTTCGAGTACTTCATTCGATTCTGGCGGCTCTGGAAGAAGAACAGTACATGCCGTGTTATCGGAGCACGTAGGATGTACCTCGACTGGTTTCACTGGAACTTTACGCTGGCTTGGGTTATCATTATGGTTGAGCTCATTGTGTAAGCCACATCAACCCTACTCTTAAGAAACATCTACTGACATCCTCAACAGCGGCACAATCCCCAAACACCCCCCCATCCGCCTGGTCGCCATGCCCCTAGCAAGCATGGTCTACACCTTCGGCACCGAACTCATGATCATCGACATAATGCGCTACTTCCAAGTCCCCGCCCCCTGCCGCATCTCCTCCATCCCCAAAGGCGCCCAGCTCCGCCCCGGCATCTACTCCATCATCGAAGACATCATCGCCGTCGACGGCTCCGGCGGCACCGATTATCGCGAGGCCCTCAACCGCCGCTACGAAGCCAGCCACATCTTCCGCGCCATGCTTCGGCGCCTCGGGATGTACTGGGCGGTTGGGGCGCAGGCGTGCGCGGTGCTGACGACTATACTGATTTTTACGCTGGATAGTGAGGATGCCGCGTATTCGATTGGGTGGAGTTTGCCTTTTGTGTGGGCGGGCTTCTGGACGGCGGGGACGTTTGTTTATGTGAAGAGGAAGTTGAGGGAGGAGAAGACGGCTTGGTCTGAGGAGGTGGCAATGAAGATTGAGGAGGGGAAGGCACCGCCGGCGCTGGCTACGGCGACGACCACGATTACTACGTGAATGGGTGGAGAGTGTGAGATAAGCTTGTGTACATGAGCGTCATAGTAGCTTCTGTATACTCTACCATTATTCGCCTCCTCATTCTCCCGTACTTCGATCTCTCGGCAAATCTTGCCGCTCATCGTGTTCCTGAATTTCACTCATGACGAGCAGCATTTCATGTGTTCATTAATTCCGACATTCGTCTAGCTACGTTCAGTCGTGCCTTCTTCATCATACCACATTTCAGTCCAAGCACGACCTCATCCTCCCACCACTACACAATTGAACACCTCTCCATTGGCTGCCAACCACAGACTCCTAACCATGGCATCCCGAACCCCCTCCACCCTCCGCACGGGGCTCCTGTCCTCTCGTCTACTCTCCCGGTCCACCATCACATCATCCAGACGTCTAGCCAGCTCATCACAACAACCCGACCGCCCCGACCTCAGTCCCAGCGAACGAGACAAGTCCCGCCACGACATCGTAGTCGACAATCAAGAAAACGTCAAATCCGGCTTCGATAGCTGGGCATCCGATGCCTCGGGTACAGCGTTTTCGCGGGAGAACATGGGGCCTGAGGAGCATCGGGAGAACGCCAGGAAAGAGAGCGAGGAGGTATCATACCCTGCCTAGTCGCGACAATGGACTACTGGTTCACAGAGATGGAGAGCTGACGCGGTATGCAGATGCGCAAAGGTTCCAACCCTCTCGATGTCTCACCCGCGAACCAGGAAGTCAGTCAAGTGCGGGACGCGCTAAAGGAGGGTCTGGGTACGGACAGTCCGAACTCATTCAACCAGTCGAAGGGTGGGAGTCCGATGAAGGGGGCGGCGGGGAAGAAGTATGAGAAGGAGAGTGAGATGAAGGGGCAAGGGAGTAATCAGGGGAGCCGGACGCAGCAATCGGGACGTGAGCCAACCGTGTCGGTCTGGGGGAACCGGTAAGGAAGGGGATGAGGAGGTTTGATGATTTACTCGGCGGCAATGGGTGCGTGGTGCGTTCCAGCGGAGCATTGGTGGGCGTTTGGGGGCATCAAAAGTTTGGCGCAAGGAACTCGAGAACGTGGTAGTGCGATGAACAGCGGCGTGTTGAGCTGGCAGCAAACAACCGCCTCGAAAGTCTGGAGGTAACGATCACGAAGGCGTGAGAACATGACTGCCTCAACAGTGCTATACGAGATACAACGCCCATGCACGCTCGCGGAGATGGTCGAACTTGACATCAAATGCAAACATGTTCTCTTCCGGTTACCAATTTCTTCAAATTGTTGGTCCTCATCATTTGGATCTCTCTGGCCTCATAATGCTACTGATGCAGCTCCAGATCATAAAGCCGGCCGCCTGCCAAATCTTCGCCCGGATAGTCGTCTCGAGCAAACCGAAGCTCAGAGCAAAATGGACTACACCTTCTCGAGCTGGCTACGAGCAAGCCGCCACCACAGCAGCTGATCTGACCACGATACCTCTGACACGAAGCTGGAGAATGTGCGGGACCGCCCATACGACAAGTTGATGGACTTGCTCGTCCACCACATCAGCTGCAGTCGATCCGCCTGCTCTCTAGGAATTCCTTTTTCCAACGCGTTCCTGAACATGCTACAAAGTCTGCCAAGCTGCACTGAAACTAGCGTATTCCACAGGCAGCCAATGATAAGGCTAGAATCCGAACGCCCCTACCCGCTTCTCGCCTCCAACCTCCGCCTTCATCCACCCTCACACTCGGTTCCCTTTCAATCGCCGCGGTACAGAAGCCAACACCAACGCGTTCGGGCCCATTTTGGTATACTTCGACGATACTACGCGCGTCGTTTGGTCGAGTTAACGTTCTGAGTAAGCGGTGAGATGAAGGCCCCAAGCTGGGATCCATCATGATCCAAATGGCCACGGCCGGGAATCACAGTCAGACCACTTTTGCTGCGAATGCGAATGCAGAACCTACAACCCATCTCATTTCGATTCGGAACAGCCAATTCGAGAGGTCTTGGGCGCTGCACTGCCGCAACGGCCCCCAAACTCCCAATATCGAACGATAAATCCAAGCCATATCGACCCCTGGTAGGTCACGATCAAGCACGGTCTGCCTTGAGCTACTGCCGCCTGTCGTGGAGAGCGACACCGAAATCGCGGGACAACCTGGTCGATCTAGATCGATGTGGATCAGCCCGAATGCTTCGATGACATTCGCTTTCGCAACAATATGCCTTCTTCCCTTGGCGAGAACCAGTCTATGCTTCCATTATACCTGCTCTTCCAAATCGCGGCTGAGATCCTGACGCGGCAAGAACCATCCCACACTGTTGTCGCTGCGTTGCAAGATGCGGCTCCGGTCCGCGGAGTAGACATGGTCGAGATGGCTGTGTATCCGGTCCATTTGTTGTCGCTATTTGTGGACCGGCAGCAGATCACTCGCACCAGCAGCATTTGGATCCGATGCGACTTGCGTAGGCACTATGCACATATGGTCCTTGTCTGCCCCTTGGGGCCATGACCGTTCTGCTATGCTCACGCAAGCTTGACGATGAAGGTCGCAGTCATAGGCGCAGGACCGTCGGGTCTCTTTACGCTCAAGTATCTACTTACCGCGCACCAGTATCTGGGCGTCGAGAAGATAGAGGCTAGGCTCTTCGAGAGCGAGGGAGGAGTCGGTGGTACGTTTCTGGCTCGAACGTACGAAGACGCTGAGGTGAGGTTCGATGGATGCAGATCGATAGCAGCATTGACAACAATGCAGCTTGTGTCTTCCAAACAACTCACCACCTTCTCCGACTTCCGGCCCAAGGACGACGACCCGGACTTCTGAGTGCTCCTCGTTACGTTGAGTATCTGAACGAGTACTGCACACACTTCGTACGTAAAAGAAACGAGCTCCATAACAAAGACAATCGGATGCGGCCTTCGTAATCTGTAGACTGACTGATCTCAACAGCGCTTGTGGCCCTACATCAATCTCAACACACGCGTCACATCAATCTTGAGGGGTAGAAAACGTGGTCATGTGGTCTCCTACCAGCACAAAGATGCAGGCGAAGAGACAGAGTGGGAATGCGATGCGGTAGCAATCTGCTCCGGTCTGCATCTTACACCGAATATACCATCCATTCGAGGGATCGAGAACATTCCTTCAAATCCAGGAAAGACTTTGACAAAGATCAGACCGTCCTTGTCGTTGGCAGCGGCGAGCACTCTTAAGAGCATTACACGATCAACAGAGTACTGACATCTCCGTGCTGCAGGAGAGACCGGCGCAGATATCGCTCATCTCGCAATCACATCACCCACCAAGCGAGTCATCTTATCACACCGCAACGGCTTCCATCTAGCTCCCAAGCGGAACCTCAATCCAGTATGGCTGCCAATATTGGGTGGCAAGCCCAATGGTCGACAGACGATTCCGCTTGACAACAGCCGCGCAAGTCTTTTCGATACTGCGTACGTTCACCCGCTGATGCGCAAGCACGATTCGCTGCTCTGGTCGTTTTATGATACTTATGTTCGGTGTGTGTTATGGCTTACTACTGGGACGACGGCGGGATTTGGTATGTTCAGCCATTCCGTTTCGTGGTGAGATGGAAGCTGATTTTGGATGCTCCCGCAGATCAATGGATAGGCGGTGTTGGCCCAGAGCGTGATCATGTGTCGAAAAGTGAGCCTCTGACCCTGCCCTTCGTCAGAAATGCGATGGCTGACGCATTTCCAGTGTTCCTCAACAAGTCTGCAAAGATGGCACCATATCTGAGCGCCCCGTACCGAGACCTGAATACGTCGATCGTACAGCGATTCCGCTGCAGTCTGGTCCAGATCCAGATCCCAGACACTAAAGGTCGGCATATCGACCTCGCACCATTTCCGGACTCCATCGACGACTGCGGTGTCGTACATTTCAAGGACAACGACCGACCGGAGTATCACAGAATCAAGGACGAGAAGACCAAGCCTGACATCGTTGTTCTGTGTACCGGGTACAAGCAAGTGTTCCCCTTTTGGAACAACCAGCAGGAGCATAGCGACTGGAACGGCAAGCCGTATCCTACAGCCGCAGACGCAAACGTACGGGATATCTGGAGACGAGATGATCCTTCCATCGGCTTTATTGGATTTGTTCGACCTTCGCTAGGAGCCATACCACCCATCTCGGAGATGCAGGCCCAGCTTTGGATATTGCAGATCGCTGCTCCCGCACGTATCCGGAGACCTTTGGGTGTGGACGACGAGACACATTATCGACTGAAGCCGGCGACAAACGCACGTATCCAGTATGGTAGGTCCCATCGAAGCAATACCTCATATCCCTGTACATTATTGACGATTACAAGGTGTTGAGCATGAGAGTTATGTCTACCAGCTTGCGTTAGACATGAACTCTGCCCTGGGGTTCCAAGAAGTCATCTCACTGGGCTACAGCTACGACTGGAGATTTCCGCTCGTCTGGACGCTCAGTGCGAATCTCAATGCCAAGTTTCGAGTCAGAGGACCTTGGGCAACGGACTCTGCCAAAGCGGCGATGACTGGCGAAATGTGGACGATGATCAAGAGGCGGAGGCTGTTCTTCGGTCAGTCCTTTATGTCCCGCGGTACAGAGGACATTGCTGACGATCATGCAGATCATTTCTTGCTGTCAATCATGCCCATGATGATCTTCGGTCCTGTGATGCTGCTGGTATACCTCTACTCGTCGCTGGTACTGGCAGCCCAGATGGGAGGCAACAGAATCCGAACGATTGCGAGCATGCCTGCACAGGAGAAGAGGCATCTGAGAGGAGTGAGGCGGACCGCGGGCGTGGTGAGTCTGTGAAGATCCTACTATGCTACCCTACCCCACCCTTCAGAAGATTTGAACCCTTTGCTATTTTCCATCTGTCCTTCGCACTATTTCAAAAGATACTTGCACGTGCCGAGCACCTTCTCTAGACTTCGGAAGATTCTGTACCTACTCCCCATATTGGCCTCGCCTTGCGTGGGGTGCCACGGGCTAGGGAATGATCATATATTGCCATGTTTTTCTAACATCGTGGTCCTGTATCCCTTCCGATCAAGGTAGGGAGTCTCTGCGGTCGTAGCTGCCCTCAAGCGACTGCAATTCCATGCGGTCTGCCCTAACTCACATCTGCTTTCTGGAAAGCACAGTGTGAAACTATACAAGTTCTTTAAGCTTCCTCGACGAACTCGGCCATCTTCTCCTTGCTGGCCACCCCTGCGAGTCCCTCTTGCCTGGCAATCACCTTTGCACTCTCGTCAACTTCCGAACTGGGCACCCATTTGCTTCCGGGCACGAAAAGTGGGTGATCTCGGAACAGCTCGTTCATGTCCTCGAGATTCAGTCCTTTCGTCTCTGGCAAGTAACACCAGAAGAAGATGGCGTTCGTCAGGTTACATACAATGAACACCACGTAGTACTTCCAGCCAATGGCTGTTATTGCTATCGGAGTAACTTGGCCGATCATGGTGTTGAACGCGAACGAAGTCATTGCCCCAACTGAAACGCCCTTCAGGCGCATTGCTGTCCCGAATAATTCTGCCGGAATGGACCAGCTGAGCGGACCACTCGTGATGAAGAAGACGAGGTTGAACATCCAGGTCAGTACCACAAAGGCCCAATGAGCGCCAGTGTTGTGGGATGTAGTTGGAAAGACCTTGATGATGGCTGCGTTGACAACGAAAGTGGCGCAAAGAAAGAGGCAGCCATATATTTCTAGTGGCCGCCGGCCGATGGAGTCAATGGTCAAGATGCACACTGTGGTACCGGCAAAGGCTATGATCGCGTTGACGGACTGCAGGAGCAGCGAGAGGCCAGTGGATATCCCTATCTGGGCAAAGATCTGAGGCGAGAAGTATTGTATTGCACTGACACCAGTCATCTGACAGCTGGCCTGGATCGCCATGACGAGAATCATACGCCGCATGTTTGGCCATCCTCGAAAGAGGTCCAGATATGTGACTTTCCTCTGCGAGTGTTCTTCGGCGATTTGATTCATGATCAGATTGAACTCCGCGTGGACGTACGGGTCGGATGTATCTCCATGGGCATGTAGTCTAGCCAATGTTCGAAGGCCATCTTCCGCTCGATCGTGGTCGCATAACCACCTCAGAAACTGTAAGCAGGAATCAGACACATCTGCTCAGGATACTCACCTGGGCGACTCCGGGAATCGCAAGATTAAGGCGCCGAGAAATCTGAAGTGGTGGGTAGAAGGGTCAGCAAGGATCTCGTAGCTATGAGCTAGTGGTAGAAAGTCTCAGAGCGCCGCACGGGACTCTGTGTTTCTCAGAGAACTTCCCCACCCATCAGTGTGACGAACAATGCTGGCACTATCTGACACCCAAGTGGTATCCGCCACTCGCTGCTATTGCCGGTACCAGACCAGGTCATGTAGCAGCCGTATCCGATCCAGGTTGCAAATATCTGGCCCAACGCATTGAACAGCTGTTGAAGACTCGTAATCTTGCCTCGAATCTTCCGGTGTGCGAGCTCAGCCTGATAGATAGGGATTATCATTGTCAAGATTCCCACACCAATTCCAGCGATCAGACGGCCGGCATAAAGCATCGCAATAGCAACCCCAGCTGTCTGGACTGCACCTCCAACAACGAAGATACAGCAGGCCAGCAGTATGGTCCCTCGGCGACCTAGAGGATCCGAGAATGATGCCAAGAACGCACCACAGAAACATCCTGCGGTGAAGAGCGCGACAACTGTTCCCGAACGGGAGTCTCCATCGGTCTGGAGGAACGATGTCTTGAACGAGTCGGAAGCGACGACCTCTGCTATTACACCTCTACTCCAGCGTTAGAGGAGACTTGTGTAGGATAGCAAACTATTCGATGGGACCTCAGGTACTCACAGATCATATCCAAATAAAAATGACCCAATGGCTGCAAAGCAGCCAATCAGGAACTGGTAGACGCTGCTTTGCATCGTGTGGCTAAAGCGTTCGAGGAGTTTGGTCGTAGAGTCTTCGAGGCATAATGGAATAGAGGGCACGAACCTACAACAAGTGCCATGACGTTGAGAACAAGTGATGTGCCGAACGATCGACTCGCCTTCCTATACCGGTCAAGTCATATTAGATGAATCATGGGGATGCCGTGTTATGCGGCACTACTCGTGTCGATCTTGAACAGCTCTCCATAGCTCTGGCTAAAAGTCGAAGCTGGTGGAGAAGCGGCAGGAGCTATCTCCGCAAGAGCCTGCCTGGTCACATAACCCGCGTGGTTTGTAGAAGGTATCGGGTATCCAGATCCTAACGGAAGCTTCATGTAAGTTGAGGTGGCTCGAAGCTTCTGCGATCGCCGCCTCAAATCTTGAAGCGCTGTAAATATTCGTAGTGCGGCGTTTCTGCCTCTACCAGACACCTGAGATGGGACGCCACTTCGCTGCCGTACGATTGACTCCATCCTTCGAAAGCTTTCTCGATACTAGGAATCGTGGGCTGCCCATCGTTAGCAAAAACAAAGTATGATGGACGGGACCCGCAACCTCTGCGTACCTGTGATGGAAGCTGCTGTATTCCAGTGGACTCGTGTGCTACTTTGGTGAACTGCCAGATGTATTCGTTGCTTGGCCGCTCTTCATCCGGCGTTGGTTCCCAACTTTCGTGTATCCTCGTGCTATCTAAGCCCAGTCCCTTACAGAGACCATCCTTAACCCCGTCTGCGCGCCACACGATGTCGTCTCCATCTACAACGAAGGGTAAAGATCCAGACAGAGTCCACAGGTAGTCAAAGATCATCCTTGCGTACTGCAAGGTTGTCTGTATCCGCATATCTTCTCCTTTTGCTTCAAAATTGAGATTGAACTGTGTCATCGTGTTGTAAAAAGAGGGTATGGTGAAGATGGGGTGTCTGATGAGTATGATTGGGACAAAGCCGGCCATCAATGGATCAGGAATGAGAGTCGGATTCGACTGCGGCGGCCATCTGGAGGCGCTACCCGTTCTGATGACAGAGAAGAGAAGACATCGCTTGATAAGTCTGTGACAGTGATCACTGACGAATAGTCGCTTCTCCTATCGCTTCAACCTCAGCGATCGACCTGACTAGCTAGTGGCTGTGGCGCCGTCGCTGTGACATACCGGAGAAGAAGATGCTGAGATGAGTCGTTGCAATTCATGATTTGCGCTCTCGAACGTGTCCGTGACGTCCGCTGCCTCGAACTCGTCTATCACCTTGCGCCGCTGAGCAGAGCATCGAATGTCTCGATAGAAGTTCTCGGGTCCCAAATGTGCCGCGAGGAGGTACGGATGATATTCGGTTCGTAGATCGGGATGCGTGCCTATCCATCGCCAGAACAAGTGCGAACGTGTTCGTGGGTTGTCGAAGACAAAGATGGGCTTCGGCCGTGTTAATTCTATATTGATCATGTTGCAGCGAAGAGAGGAGCCCATAGATGTGGACTTCCAAATTGCTATGCTTCCGGTAAGCAGCGGTCCAGGTGGTGTCATTCGTACTGCGCTCGGCTTGTTGGCGAACTGTCGCGTGCTCTAGTCGCACTGGTCGATGCAGGCAAGACCCACAAGGCATCTTTACGAATCCTACGCTAGGTTGCTCGCGCCATTCCTTCGAGATGCATAAAATCCTGTATACCAAGCTTTCCAAGGCAGTGTTTGACCATTGGTATGAAACATTCCGCGTTGATCCTGCACAGCCGCTTTCGCTTCTATCCCGGTCATGATAACAAAATGACAGCAATACTAAGCGGCCGACGTTCGTGTATTTGAAGTCGGGCTTGGCAGAGACGTGTCTGGTATGAAGTGATGTATTTTGTAGATTGCAGCTTCAGACCTACCTTGAATTTGCATCTCGTGCAACTCGAAAACTTCGACATCACAAACCCAAGCGAGCAGACTTTCTGCTTGGCGGTAGAGGATGACACTGTGGTCGATCGCGCATGCTGATACCCGGCCTTCACGTAGAATTCTGGCCGTGGTGACGGTAGGAAGGACAACATGCGCAGGCAAGCAGCACTCAATCAGCCGCCTAGCGACTCCATGTTCTGACACAAACTAGCCCCAATTCTGGAAATATGCCGAATACTGCACGAACGAGGCCATCATATCGAAATTGCTTGCCTGGAGAGCTGGCAGAAGCTGGCCGAGCCGCATCCGTCCATATCGAAGGTCCACGTGGTTGGCCGTGACCTAACAGAAGATGAAGATGCTGAACTGTACCGCTTACTCGATGCTTCCGGTATCAAAACCCGCGAGCAGAGAAGTGACATGTTCAAGGGCTTCGGCATCTTTGGGGGGTGGTGGGCGGAGACCTACCCCAAGATCAAGGCGCTCTGTCAAGCAGAGCAGCCTGACTTCATCTTTGCGGATGATCTTGCAGATGCTTGTTTGGACGTTGCGAGAGATCTCGACATTCCATTAGCAGGCATGGCCCCTCAATTGCCACCCTCGATGCTTCCGGTGTCATACGTTCCTGGTATGCCTGGTTATCAGCTGAAGCACATCACCAGTGAGAATGCCAGCCTCGTGGACCGGGTAGCGGAGGAAGTATGTCGTCTGAAAATCTCCTTTGCCGCTGGTGGTGTTATGGGAAGGATCACTGGTCGGAACGCTATTAGTGGCCCACCGAAACCAAGACATCTCTTCTTCGTCAACAGCTTCTTCGGTCTGGAGGTTCCGAAAGAGCTGCCACCGATGGTCAGGCCCGTAGGGCCAGTCCTGGCAGACACATTTTCTCCATTATCACCAGACTCTACTATAGCGTGGTTCCTTGACACTCACAAACGGGTGGTCTACATCGCTTTTAGGACTCATATCCGGACGCCTGATTAGCGGAAGCGAGCAATATGGCAAGGTCTCGAGGCAGCGATGGACGACGGGCTGCTGGATGGAGTGGTCTGGGCGCTCAAGAATAAGTCTGAGCATGCTCATACCAACGATGCAGGCAAAGGTGGATGCTCGATGCCGGGAATGGTGCACGCATTCGAGATTGGTGGTCCTCGTTGGCTCATCGATGAGTGGTGCCCGCAGCGAGCAGTTTTGGCCCATCCGGCCGTCTGTCTCTTCATCTCTCATTGCGGTGCCTCATCGACGGCGGAGGCTGCATACCACGGTGTTCCAGTACTGACCTTGGCAGGGTATGGGGATCAATGTAAGCGTGCATCCCGGCCCTTTTCTAGAAGCACCAGCTGACAGCTCCGTTCATCAAGTCGGGCATGCTATGCGACTCGAAGTAGCAGGCGTTGCGATTAGGCTCGACAAAGACTGCTTCACGGCGCAAGAGATCCAAGCCGGCGTAAGCCGCATTCTCCGAGATGTTGATGCTACTTTCAGCCGCAATGTTCTCAGATTACGCCGTGTTGCGCATGCCAACGCTCAGAGGAAACATTTGGCAGCTCAAATGATAGAGGAGCTTCTGTACGACCATGAGCTACGCTTCGAGCATCCTCCACATGGCCGGGAGTGGAAGAGTGAAGATAGGAGCCACGACGGCCGGTTTGGTGGACGGGGTCGTGCCTTGCGACCTTGCCACTTGGAGACCTGTGACATGCCTATGTCGTGGATCAAGAGGACCAATCTTGATTTGCGGGTGCTCTTCCCGCTGTTTGCACCAATTCTGCTGCTAGCATCGTGGCTGGGAATAAGCAGCGGCTGAAGTTCGCAGGCTCCATGGGCAAGGCGCGATACCGTGGTATGCGAACTAGATATCTATTACCAATAACCGAGTATAAGGCTAATTCCATGGTCCTTCGAAGCTTGCTTCTAGTCTACCCGCCGCTGCCTGTGGAGTTGCTCAGGAAGCGGTCGCCAGTCTTGGAAGGAGGATTGGCTCGTTGCCCAGACGGCATTTTAATGCCGGGGATACATAACCCATATACAACATCCAGAATCCGTGTTGGCGTCTAGCCTGGGGATCGTAACAGCTTCTGGAGTGGGTATGGTTGCGATAAGCGGAGGATTATACGAAGAGGTCCAGTGTTTCATGAGGCAGACAAAGTTTCAAGTGGTCTGTGCTCGCCAGGCCGAAATCCACCTCACTTTGTCCCTCGTGCCGTCCACTCGTAACAAAATCGCGGAAGGCACTACCTCTTAGATCCTTCATGCACATCGCATTCTCGAACCCGCATCGAATATGGACGACATAGTCAGTGCTTCGCGTGTGGAAATCGTGGGAGTTAGCCTGCGGCTACCGCAGGCACTCCAGGGAGGTATCGATCATCGCAGGCATGAGTTGCCCTTGGGAGCCAGCAGGCACTGGTTTCAACCGCGACAAGATACGTCGTCCTTCTGAACGAGACCCTTCCTTTCGCCAAGGTGGGTCGATACATATCTTCTATCTCCCTCCGTCCAAAGCCTCTCAAAGTCTCTATATCATTGTCGAGGGCCAATACGACAGTCCTTTCCTGCTATTTTATTCGGATGCTTCGCCGTATCAGCAATCAACAAAATGAGCCGAACGCGGCTTCTGGTCTACAGCGATCACCTGGGAGAGAAGGTGCAGCCTATCAAGAGGCTATACCACGAGGCCAAAATACGACCTTTGGTGCAGAACTTCTTGTTGCTAAGCGTTGATGCTTTCCGCCACCAATACGCTACGCTCAGCCTCCACGAGCGCTCAATTGTCGAAGAGTTCAACGACCTTCTGGAGCTCGCTGAGCATTATGCTTCCCAGAAGCAGAATTTCGAAGCAATCAGCTTTGCTTTGACTACTGCAATCCAGGTTGCCGAGCTTCTGATGTTCGTCTCCATTGATCCTTCGAAATGATGTGTTACTTACGAGTGTACGGACAGGCTGAAGACGACACGGTGCTACTCAGCGTCAATGGAGATGTGCGACATTTCGGGATCTGTATCGGATTGTTGGCGGCTACAGTGGGAGCTGCCTCTACCAGCGTCAGTGACGTTTCACGACTGGGTATTGAGATGGTGACTATTGCCTTCCGCTTGGGCGTTACTTGCCATCGGAGATCCATGAGCGTAGAGGACTCAACTGGTCCCTGGGCTACGACCTTTATGGGGTTTGAGCCTGACGAGCTGCAGCGATACCTAGATGTGGTCAACAGGGTAAGGCTATACTCTCGAGTTCACGAAAATTACGGGTAAGGCTTCGGACTAATACGAGATCATATAGCCTCTCTCTACTCTCGCCCACGCATATCAAGGCGTGATTACAAGTGCCTGAACCACGGTGTTTGCGATACCCTCAACGACCGAGACTCTTCGCTCCTCATCCGAGTTGACCCACGTACAGCATATGAACGTAGCTGAGGCCGGCAGTGCAGTGCACGCCCAAAGCTGGCCGACTCTATCCGTGGACTCGATCATCGGATCTAGCACCGTTCTGGATTATCCCATGATTGGAGAACTTCTCTTCCCAACAGGCACCAACGAGTTTTTTGGTGCTGGTCAAATCCGGGAGTCGTTGCAGCTGATTGTAGCCGACATTGCGAACTCGCCTCTTCAACTGGAAGATGCTATTCGGTCGCTCAGCTCTCTGCTCGCTAGCAGTGATGAGCTTGCTTTTCGGTCAATTGGCTCATCAACGTCTCTGTCCTCGATAACTTCAATCATGAGCAAGATTGTGCCTGACCTACGAATCCTCGAAGAGCCGTGCATGCACAAGCCTTCCCCAGACTCCACTTCTGACCTCATCGCCGTGGTGGGGATGGCTGGTCGCTTCCCAGGAGCAGACACCTTGGCCGAGTTCTGGTCTCTGCTCCGAGCAGGATCGACAACGCACCAAGAGATCCCGCCGACTCGATTTGACGTGAGAGACTGCTACGACCCAGCTGGAGAGGGCAAGAATGCCATGCGGACACGTTATGGATGCTTTCTACAGAACCCGGGCCTCTTCGACAATTTGTTCTTCCACGTGTCACCAGAAGAAGCAATGCAGATGGACCCCTTGCAGCGTATGCTGCTAATGTGTACTGTGGAGGCCCTCCAGCATGCAGGCTACTCGTCGGCCTCGAAATCTCGTGTCTCGTCCTTCTTCGGACAGACAACGAATGACTGGAACACGATCAACGATCAACAAGGACCAGGGACATTCTATATATCCGGAGGCAATAGAGCATTCGCACCTGGACGGATGAACCACTTCTTCAACTGGACAGGCTCCCATTACAGCATTGATACTGCCTGTTCGGCAAGCAGTACGAGTGTACATCTTGCCTCCAATGCACTACTGAGGCGCGAGTGCGATCTTAGCGTGGTTGGCGGTGGATCGTTATGCGTCATCCCGGAGATGTTTGCCGGACTGGACAATGGAGGCTTTCTATCACCTACCGGCGGCTGCAAAACGTTCTCTGACAATGCTGATGGGTACTGTCGTGGCGAAGCCGTGGGTGTCGTGATCTTGAAGCGTCTCGATGATGCGTTGCGAGACAACGGCAAGGTGCTGTCTGTCATCAGAGGCACAGCAAGAAACAGCAATGGAAGTAACCGTACGTGCCAGAACAGCGGACGTCGTGTTCCCGCCCACCGTGAATCTTCTTGGTTCTGGCTGACACGCTCGTTGATACATCTAGACTCGATCACATACCCGAGTGCTGTTGCGCAAGAGGATTTGTTCCGAACGATTCTACGACAGTCGCAGATTGATGCGAACGATGTCAATTTCGTTGAGGTTCGACATTCCGTTGCTAATCCTCGTAACACGCTAATGTTCGGCAGATGCATGGCACTGGAACCCAAGCTGGCGATACCGCTGAGATGGCTAGTGTATTGAAAGTTTTCGCGCAGGGCCGTGCAGCTAACAACCCGCTCCATATTGGAGCAGTCAAGGCTCTTGTTGGTCACAGCGAGGCAGCCGCTGGTATCGTGGCGTTGATCAAGACTATCCTCATGCTGCAGAAGTCCCAAATAGCCCCGCAGCCGGGTCCATTGACCATGAACCGCGAGTTTGGTCCGTTCCAAGCAGCCAATGTTATCATTCCCGACCAAGCGCTGCCATTCTGCGCGTGGGATGGTGGCGAGTCTGTCAAGCGTAGAGTGATGATCAATGGCTTCGACGCGGCAGGAGGAAACACAAGCATCCTAATGGAGGATGCACCGTTCCAAGGACCGAAAGCGGGCGACCCTCGAGAATATCATGTCGTCGCAGTCCCGGCGCGAACACACGCGGCATTGCAATGAAATAAGTGTCAGTTAGTTGAACACTTGCTCGCGAACCCGGAGACCCGTTTGAGCGACGTGGCTTACACCGCAACGGCAAGGAGGCTGCACGAGACCCATCGTGAAGCTTACATTGTCGAGTCGACTGATGAGCTGGTCGCAAAGCTCAACATCAGCGACCCTAAGGACGACCAACATCGTCCGAGTGGAAAGCCAACGTCACTTATCTTTGCGTTTACTGGACAGAGCTCGATCTATACTGGGATGGGCTCGGTACTGTACAGGACATGTTCTCGTTTTAGAAAGACACTGGACTCATATCAGGCACTCTGCGACGTGCAAGGTCTGGCCACTTTCATCGGGATTATCACTGGCTCGCAGTCAGCAACAGCGGCAACAGCCAGGCAACAGCACTTGGCCATCGTGGCTTTGGAGATCGCTTTGGCTCGATACTGGATGGACATTGGACTCAAGCCTACCTTGGTGCTCGGGCATAGTCTTGGCGAATACGCCGCTCTTTGCGTCACTGGTGTTCTTTCGGCTGCGAATACTTTCAGACTCGTCCACAGACGTGCCGAGTTGATTGAGCAGTCTTGCTCCTCCGGGGCACATGGCATGCTGGCGACAGGTGTCTCCGTCGAAGATACGAGGGAGCTCCTAGCCCCGGGACCGTGGACAGGTATCGAGGTGGCCTGCCACAATGCAGAGACTATGACTGTTCTGAGTGGCGAACTCGGAGAATTGCGATCACTGGCTGCGACTCTCAAGCGCAAAGGTCGACCGGCCAAGATTCTGGACGTTTTGTACGGCTTCCACTCGCGCCAGATGGATCCAATATTAGAGCAATTTGAGAACGAGGCTTCGTCCATCCACTTCGGGAAGCCTTCGATTCCGGTGGCTTCAACTCTCACCGGGCAGATTGTGCAGGATGCGGATGTCTTTGATGCCGCTCATCTTCGTCGACAGACCCGTGAGCCTGTTGACCTTTCTGCAGCAGTAGTCACCTGTGAGGATGCAGGCTACATCACCAGTGAAGTTTTATCTTCGAAATCGGACCCCGACCGATCTGTATCGGTCTCATCACATCGAACACCAAAGCCGCTAGCCCTTCGTGCTACAGCAGCTTGGACCAAGGGATCAACGACTGGCAGTCAATGTCAAGGTGCTTGGCTGGTGCTTTCTGCGCTGGTCGGGAGGTGGAGTGGAACGAATTGCACAAGGACTACCTGGCAAGCTGCCAGCTCGTGGACCTTCCATCGTATGCATTTGACCTTATGGATTTCTGGGTTCCTTATCAATCTCGTGGAAGCGGTCCGGCTTTGCCAGAGTCGGCGAGGTCGACTATTACGTCATCTGTGCAACGATTGACGTCCTTTGACCGACAAGATGGGAAAGCGACGGCAGTCTTTCACTCTGACATCATGCAACCTGGCCTTCGCGAGGCATTACAAGGTCATCTGGTCGCGGGACATACCATATGTCCCGCCAGCGTGGTCATGGACATGGCGCTTACCGCCGCAGAGATCACGTTGGAGAAGTGTGGTGTGCCGGTAAAAGATCGCAGTCTGGAACTGACTGACCTCCGCATACCTCAGGCTTTGGTTGCGAGTTGCGATGAAGGCTCCAAAATCGCACGCATCTCGGCGACACTGACAGAGGATGCGCGCAGTATTGCGATCGCGGTGCGCTCATCGCAGGAATCAGCAGCTGCGACGCGCTGCACCTGCACAGTGACTGCCCCGGAAAGCCTAGCACCGAGCCATCAACGGGCTACGATGCGGCGCCTTGTCGGGTCGAGAGTGAAAGCGCTCGATCAATCACGCTCTGCCCACCGTATGGCGACACCGCTCTTCTATCGACTTTTCAACGACGTGGTACGGTATTCGAAGCCATACTAGTCGCTTCGTGATATCCAAGTGGTAGAGACCTTCGAAGACGCAACAGCGCAGATCATGCTTGGACAATCAACGCCAGAGAAGCCAGGCAAATTCGAGTACAGCCCTTTCATACTCGACGCCCTGGTTCATCTGGCTGGCTCCCTGCTGAACGCAAACCTAAGCAAGCCTGACGATGATCTGTATCTCGCCAATCATATCGGTAACTTCCAGCTTTTCGAAGCGCTGCCGAAGGGAGAGAGCGCGTGGACTGTTTATGCCAGCCTTCGAGGCTCGAGCGGTGGCAGTGACGTCTCGATATGTGATGTCTTTGTCTTTGATCAACTCAGTGGAGAGCTTCTGGCTACGTGCACTGATATACGCTTCCAGAAACTGGCTCGGGATGTGTTCTCGCTGTTGGTCGACAGTCATGTGACGACGTCAGATTCTTCAGAGACAAAGAGAGCGCAGGCGTGCGCAGGAGAAGCAACAGCTACTGCTCCCGTTCTGACCACTTCGCAAAGACCACCGTCAGCATCGGATGGACACGCCGACCTGCTTCTCCGTTTGCTGGCGGATGAGCTGGGTCTTCCGATCGCAAGCTTGACTCCTGACTGCGAATTCGCTTCCTTGGGCCTCCACTCTCTAGCAAGTCTAAAGATCATTGCACGATTCAAGAAGCAGTCCAGGAAAGCCCTTCCCGCGGCATTTCTCGCCGAGCACAGCACAGCCAGCCGAGTCCGCAAGGCCTTCGGAGAAGACACCGACTCCGAAGATGAGAGCAGCAGGACGGAACGCTCCACACCTTCGGTCGCCGTCTCACCTGCAACACCCCTAACGCCGCAGAGTGAGCTAGCGACCGTGTCAAGCCAACTGGATCTTTCAAAGGCTCATCACAACGTGAAAACTCCTGCTCCAGAAGCCAATGCGCTGCTGATAAATGGAGATCCCCACGCCTCTCTGACGCCGCTCTTCCTCGCCACGGCTGGTATTGGACTCGCAGCCCCGTACATCAACATCTCGCAATTCCCGGATCAGCGAGCGTTGTACGCTCTCGAATCGCCCTTCGTCGAATGTCCCGAACAGCACTCCCTCAACGTCGAGCACATGGCCGCTACCTGGATCCTCGCCATCCGACGCGTGCGTCCCAAGGGCCCGTATCTCCTTGGTGGGTACTCGGCTGGTGGTGTCTACGCCTACGAGATCGCCAGAAAGTTGGCGGAAAACCATGGGGAGAAGATTGCTGGGCTGCTTATTATCGATAGTCGGGTTCCGCAGCCCGTGCCGGCTGCGCTGGATGTTGTTGCTGTCCCTACTAACGCGACAGGCCTTTCACAGCAGATGCGATTGCATATGATCGCGGCTGCTAGAGCGCTGGTACGCTACGATCCGAGGCCCTTTCCTGCTGGAAGTTGTCCGGCTCGCACACATCTCATTTGGGCGAAGGGTGGCGAAGGTACAGGAGGTTATGGGCGGGCGGCCATGGGTCCGATTGGGGAGGGGAGACCGTCGAGGGAGCTGACGTTTGAGGAATATGAGGCGGAGCTCGCCAGATGGTTCTGTGGTGATCGCTATGATTTTGGGACGAATGGGCGGGAGGAGTATGTTGGTGGCGAGGATAGGGTTGTTGTGCATACGGTTGAAGGCAGTAAGTTGCGCCAATCTTTAGCTTACTGAGCGAGTACTGACATTGCGCAGATCACGGAACGATGATGCGCATGCCGCAGGTCAAGATAGTTGGTGCTGTTGTCGTCAAGTTTGTGGAGCAGATTGCGTCTTTCGAAGCGGATATTGTAGCCGAGGAGAGCACTGTTAGAGAGGTCTGACTGGAACACCTTCGTGAACGTGGCCAGCTGGGCGAGTGGATCGAGTTGAATGGTGAAGTGTGTTCATGGGCCAATCAGCAGTACATACACGCAGAAAACACAACAAAGGGTATCCATCATACATTCCTACTCGAGCACGCTCTTCAAATCCCAACTTGTTACAGCGCCGCCACCAAGCCAGCCACAAACATGCCAATGCCCAGTCCTTCAGCACTATGCCGGACTGCCGCCCCCGGAGATGTTGTTGCTGCTGCCGCAGACGATGATGCAGCGGAGGCAGCGTTAGAATTGGTAGTCGTCGTTGTCTGTGCGCCTGTAGCAGTTGTGGTGGTGGTGCCACTTGTTGTCGTTGAGCCGCTTGTTGCTGCTGTGCCGGTAGATGTCGATGCTGTGCCGGTAGACGAAGAAGCGGTGGAGGCTGATGCGGGGCATGTAGCTGTTTGGGGGAGATCGTTTACGTTCTGGCCGGCACATAGGGCGTTGGCGAACTTGAGGGTTGCTGTAGGATATGAGTTAGCAGGAGAAGCAATGCCGAAGAGCGTACCACGAACCTTCTTGGTCGGCCTTGTTGCACGACTTGGAGACGCAACAAGCCATGTGGGCAATGTAGGCGGTGTTGCTGCAGATACACCCGACGTCCAATTGTCCACAGCCGCCATATCCAGAAATGCAGTCGAAGGCGCAAGTCGGTATGCCTGGGTTGTCGGCTGCTAGGACGGTGCTTGCGAACAGCGCGAGGGCGGCGATGTGGAGGCGGTACATTTTGGGAAAGACAGATGCGCTGGGAACGGCTACAGCTCGTTGTCCTTTTGTATGGGTTGCTCACGCAGAGTCAGGCGTCGGCGCAGCAAACGCGATGCGATGCGATGCGATTGCGAAAGTTAGTATCGCCCCACATTCTTCCACGCGTTCTAGCCCTTCTTCTAGATCCAGATCTGCGACTAGCCGCGTTAGGCAGCTGTGGCACGCTTGCCCTCGTTGGTTAATTCGGGCCGTTCACCGTGGCGTATGACAGTACCACACGAAAAGCATCAGATAGAAGGAGGACGTCGTACCTCGAGTGGTGTCAGCAATAATATACTGGTCCGTCTCCTCGAAAGCAGTGATACGGCTGCGGTGATCACATATGGCTGTACAGCAGCCTGCCGGAGATTGGGTCCGTGAACACCGATTTTGCGACTGCGGTTTCTCAACATAGACTGCCGTTACGGAGATAGTGGCAGAAAAGGCTGCGCCGCATGAAGCGCAGGGTGGAATGTAGATTGGCGCCAACATTCGATCTGGTTAGCTACCTATCGTATACGCCAGTCGCCTCGTCAGCATCACCAGCGAATGCCAGCAATACCAGGACAGAGGTTCCTAGAGTTCCTTTCCAGTACCACCAGCGAATGCCAGGGACACCAGAACAGAACCCTGAGAATTCTCCGTCAGTATCGCCCACCAACGACAGTAGTACCAGATCAGAGACCCGCAGAACTCCCCGTCAGCATCACCGGCGAATGCCAGCAACACCAGAACAGAAAGATTCGCAAGCCGCAGTATCAGTAGACCGTCGATGTCGCACCCGCCATCCCTCGGAAACCCAAGGCTCCGGAGAACAGTAGGCTCACTCGCCTCCATCCCCTAGACACCCAAGGCCCCAGAGGACAATAGACCCACTCTTCCTCCTTCTCCTCCCCTATTGTCACGCCTCTCGCAGGCGATTACATTGTCTTGGTGTTGTTGCCATCAGATGACGGGCCAGGACCGCTGGCACTTGCTGCTGGCCGGTTCCGATTCACAAGTCTCTTGAGATCGTCCGGGCCGAGCATATTCGATTTGAAGTCAGGCGGTGGCATATTGGACTCGGCGCGCGATTGTGTCCAATGCCTCGGCGGCTCAGAGAGTTGCTCAAATTGCGGCGGCGAGGCTTGCGGCGGAAGATTGGTAGTTGGCCGAAGATCCGACCTGAGGGTCGCGAGCCTGGCCTTGGACTCCTCCGCCTCCCGAGCAATCTCGCCGTACTTCTGCTAACGATGTTAGCAGATACAAGCTGCCGCAAAGAGGTCGCGATGAACTCACGGAGTTGTGGACCTGAGAGCCAGGCTGCGGCAGGATTTGCGTCTGATTGTGGCTGATGAGGCCAGGAGATTGGGTCGCACGGGGGCCAGATTGGTAGGCACCTGATTGTGGCGACTGATGCTGCACTCGAGGCGTAGACTGGATTGTTGATGGCAGCGGAGACGGCGACTGCTGTTGCTGCTGCGTGTCCTTCGGCAATTTGTAGATATACCGGAGTGTCGCTTCCCCATTGATTCGCTTCTTCCTACGTTGCAACATTAGTAAGTGTAAGGTAGATTGGTGCATAGAGTACTCACCTCCTCCCATCAGCGAGGTAATCCGGGAAACTGCCATCTTCCAGGCGATATTGTTCCACCTCCGGTCGCTGAGGAGGTGCGATGATTGATGGTGATTGAGGGGTGTGCAGAGATTGCTGCCCCGATTGATGCGCTTCTTGTTGCGCTGATTGTGCATCGATTTGAGCCAGAAGGGCTCGCAGGGCAGACATTTGCTCGGGTGTGACGTTGATCGTCATGTTGGTAGACATCTTGGGCTCGCTGGTGATAAGGCGAAGATGAAATGTCTGGGCAGGTGAGGGAGGAAGAGTCTTGAAGTGAAGCCGCCACAGATAACAATTCCGCAAAGGCGCTCAGAGCCGCACAACGCGTTGTGCGTGGCAACGTCACTTCATTCGTGTCCACAACACGTCCAATGCGCGAAATTGATCTTCTCACCTACCTTGCCACACTAAGCAGCAGACCGACAGGCTAGCAGACATGGCCGACCAACGCGAGTTCACCAGCGTCTGTCATCCATGTACCGTTGACGGCAATCGCAATGTACGGTGCGTGCTCTCTGAATCAAGACCCGAAGAGCTGACATGCTTGCAGTGCGATAGCACAACCAATACCCCTTGCACTCAATGCCGGGCCAAGATGATGGCGGGTCGTAACCCGAAATGGTGATGCATCGAGGCAAGCAATCGAGGAGTACCAGGCGAAGGCCGCTCGTCAGAAGCAAATCCAGCAGCAAGAGAATTTCGCTAGGCAGAGTCAGCGACAGATGAACCACCTCATCGGTTCGTCGCAGCAATACGCCATGCAGCTTACGTCAGGTCCAATTCAGGTTCTAGCTCATGCTCCGCCGATGGTCTTCAACTTTGATTACCAGCAAATGCAGAGTCTGCCAATGCAAAACCAACCAATGCGCCAATTCACAGCTGGGCCGCGTCCAGGGCAGACGCCGGCTGGACAGAGCATGTATCCGATCGGACCACCCACCAATGCCACCGCACTGAGCACAAACCCGACCACTGTGAGGAAGCGAAACAGCAATGCGAGGAAGAGAGCTGGGAACGAGGTCCAGCAGCAGCAACTCAATCAGCAGAGCATTTTCCAGTACAATCCGCCTAGTACTCTCCAGCAAGGCCAGCAGACTAATTTCCAGCCTTTGCCACAGCGCCAAAAACCAGCTGCAACAACATATGACAGCTGGGCGGCAACACGTGCGGCAGAGAAGGCAGGTCGAAGAGACGGAGGTTGAGGACGATGTCGAAAATCTGAGAGCGCAATTAAGGGAGGCGCAAGTACAGCGGAGAGCGGCCGAAGACAGAGAGGCTCACTTACAAGCCAAACTCGATCGAGCACAGCATAATGAGCCGCGGAGCCCGCGCAAGGAGGGGTCGCAAGAGCGGGAAGCAGGATTTGTGAAGAGAGAGAGTACTCCTGGATGGGACCAGAACGATATTCCAGTCTTCCAACGCGATAATTCCAGTAATCTGCCACTTTACTCGGACGACGGTGAGCAGCGTCCTCGCAGCTACAATCCTGGCGGATTGCCGCTTCATTCGAGCGATGGCGACCTGCAGCTTCCCAGCGACAAACCACGCCATGCGCCACTGCTTTCGGATGATCGCAGGCGAGCCTCAACGGACGTGTCTCCAAGCGACAGACCGAACGAGTAGCCGCGCATCGACGTCTGTTTCCATGTTGGTGTCGACCCTGCGGACACTAGCTGGCGCGTATTTTTGGCAGCAACACCGCTGGTGCCTCTTCGAGACACTAGCTGGTGGGAGGGCCGTGTGGTATATTCAGCTGGTGCCTCTTCGAGAACACTAGCTGCGAAGGGTAATATACCTCATCTGGTACAGACACCCTGCTGGTGTACCTCTGGCATGTTCGATCATTCTGCTGGTGTTGCTTCGTGTGACACTAGCTTGGGGTAGGTTCGGGCGCGTATAGCTCGGTCCATAAATCAGATATCATGGATGGACATTCATCAAAACAAGCTCCTTCGCTGCCATCTGCAATGTGGTATGTTCGATGCTGTATAGCAGTTGGAGTGGTGGCTATAAGCTTCAACGCTGCCAAGTGCCACCTTTCCCGTTTCTCACTTTGCGGTCCGGCGAGCTCCGATATGGCAGGACCACAGGCCCACGACCACAACGAGGCCAACAATTCCCTCATAAGAATACACGCAAAGGTCGTTTAGGCGAATCTGTTGTACCTAGCCTTGGGTATGGAGATTCCTAGGCTTCTGTATAAGGCTCTAACATCTCACAGCTTAACTTTACCTTCCTTCAATGCAGCCCAGTCCTCCCTGCTGAAAGGCCGATATGCAGCCTCCCCAGGTGGTAGCCAGAAAACGCGATCGTTGCTCTCAGCTTGCTCGATCAGGTCGGGATTCACGCCCTCCCGTTTCGCCTGGCCTTTCTGGATCTTGAAAGTTCCAGTGTATGACAGCTGTGGTGCTACGCGAAGGAATATCGGTACGGCGTATTTCGGAAGTTTCGATATGACATGCTGAGCCAGCGCTGTTAGATCGAGGGCGTCCGCCGTTGCTGGAGGTTGAGGTACGATCATCGCGCATCCACATCGGCCATCTGCGTGAGGTACCTGCACTCCGTATACGTTGCATTCCGCTATTTGGCTGAATGTGCCCATGACATCGGATACTTCGTTCGTTGAGACGTTCTCAGACTTCCATCGGAACTAAAATGAAAAGATAGGTCAGCAAATGTTTGATCGTCCAGCCCATCAGATTCGTACGGTATCACCCAACCGATCGACGAAAAAGACCCTCCCATCGGCATCCTCTCGCATCACATCGCCACTGCGGAACCACAGGTCGTTTGGCTCGAAAGCATTGTACATCCATCGCTTCTCCGACGCTCCCTCATTGTTGAAGTAGCCTTTGAATGCCGCGCCCTTCATCTCAGGTTCGATTTTGTGAAGTACTTCGCCCGGCTCATCGATTTTAGCTCTCACAACCCAGCCGTCCGAACCTCTCACAATGTCTTCGGTATCTGGGTTAATTCTGGCTCTGACTTCGACTTTTGCCATCTGCCGGTGCCACAGCAGCCCACGCACTCCGATTGCGTTTCTTGAAAACTTTCCGCGGTTCCAGTTGAAGGTCGAGCCCATCCCGTCGGTTGCTGCATACAACTCGTGGATAACCGGGATGTTGAACCGCTGTCTAAAGACCTCCCACACATCAGGTCGCATGCCGTTGCCCCACGCTTCCTCCAGCTTATGCTTTCGTTCTAGTGGATGCACGGGAGCATTGACGAGATACCGGCAGAGCTCACCTACGTATTGCAGACGGTTTGCACCGCTCTCATGGACCTCCGGCCAGAATGTCTTGTGCGAGAACTTCCTGCCCAGCCTCATGGACGCCCCGGCATATATGACAGGTAATGTGCATAACCCCTGTCCCGCTCCGTGGTATAGTGGGAGACATGTGTAAAACTTGTCCTTTGGGGTGAGCCGTAGGTACTCTGCCATTCCGCGAGCAGTGTTTAGCCATCTGCCTGTCATGATCATTACGCCTTTTGGCAGCCCGGTCGTGCCTACATCATGTCAGTTACCAATTCGACAATACTCAGTGACACCAGTATAGCTACCAGATGTGTAGATGAGACTTCGCACATCCTGTGGCGTAACACCAGCTCTTCGTGAGTCTGGTATTGGCGTTGTGTCTTGCAGCGACTCGATGAACGATTGGTCGTAGTAGACTGTCTTGACGCCGTCTCCCTCTAGCTCTGCCACATGTGGGCCGACCAGGTTTTTGATCCCTCGCTCAGCAATCAGAAAGCGAGCACCACATAGCTAGCATGAGGTCAGAACACTCAAATGCTCCACTAAAGCCAGGCAAGACTCACCTTCGCAGAGTGCATCAGAGGCTGGCCGGTCAGATTACTGTTCACATACGAAACTCCAGCACCAATTCCTTCCAGCGCGAACCACAGAAGAAGGTACTCAGCACTGTTCGGTCCGTCCAGTGCAACCATCTCACCAGGCTGAACACCCAGGTCCCTCATTAGCCAGTTTCCAACCCGCTGCATGTCCTGGAAGAACTGTCCGTACGTCCATGATCGGCCCTCAAACTCCAAGAAAAGATGGTTTGGTTGGTTCCGTGCATGGTCTTCGAGGATGTGGTAGAGGAGTAGCTTGCCCTGCTTCTCTCGCTCTGTAATGAATTGCAAGGCGATTGCCGTGGTGTTTGCTGTAGTTCCTGTAGACAGATCATGACGGATGTGGAACTTGGCATCGAGGTATGCTGCGGCGGCTGCCGTGCCTGCTATTGCTGCTGTTGCTGTTGCTACTGTGGGGGATGTGAGTAGGGTGGAATTCTAGGATGAGGGGGGATGCTTACAAGCCATGAAGTCTAATGATGATATAGGTATATGATGCGAGGTCTACGACGGGTTTTGTATTAGGTGTTCTTGACGAGATGGAAACACAGGGCAGCCATGGTTCTTGTTCACAGCTCGGTGGCCGACCATGCAGTGTTTAGCCTCGGCTGCCGAGCTGCAAGAGTGAGGGCGAGTAGGTGGCCAGAGCTACATCCCGGCCTTGAGATATGCCCTTCCCGCACGAACTTAGCTTCCATTGAGATCATCTTCGTCCAGTTGGACTGAATTACGAGTATGAATATAGATATAGAAGTGGATGAGGAGCTTCAGGATGGGATGGAATAACGACTCGGCTAAGCTACTCAGCCAATGGCACCGCTCGATTTTGCCAACTCAAATAAGCACTACTAGCGTCAACTTAACTTCGGCTCAACTTCAACTGACTTTGAACTTCAACTTCTTGTGGTAGTAACTTGATTCTTCCACTATCTACTCCGTACCCTTCCAGCGCTCGCTCATTGCTCCTTGATAGCCAAAAACATCTCGATTGTCGTACTCAGCTCCTGGCCTCTATCCTCGAGCAGAAACTGATCCACCACATCTTTGTCCATCAGCTGCAACTTGCGATCAGATCTCTTCTCAGCCCTGGCCTGTGCCCCGATGAAAGCCTCCCGATCGATCCCATCTTGATCCAGATGACTGTGTGTACGGTTCGAAGTCAGAGATTTTTTCATCATGTGGTCGGCTTCCTCGCACAACGCAGAGGTGTACTTGTGCTGCTGCTTCGCCGCTCCGCTACGGTCCTCCTGCTTTTTCTGACTGAGCGAAATTGACCCGGACGTGCCGCCGCTGAGCAGCTTCTTGTCCCAGCGATTCTTGATCTCGGCATCGCAGACCAGTCGCTCGTCGAGATTGGCATCCCATAATGGTGTGGCCGTTGCTGAAGTGGGCGTGTTCCGAAAAGGCGCAGGCTTCGACTTGTTCTTCTTAACATCTGTCTTCAGGTACGTCTCTTGCTTTTCGAGTCGGGATGCTTCGTTCTCCCAGTCGAGTAGTGGCTCCTCTGCAAGCGTTTGCACCTTCTGGCTCCTCTTCGCTGCCGCTGCATAAACAGTACAGAGAAAACCAAACGGACGAAATCAGGAAGAACAAAATGCCTCGCATTTGACTAATTCGCAAGTCTATCAAATCGTGTCGCTAGGCAGATCTGCCCCTCCACGGCCAGAATTTCCCCAAGCGATGCGCTACAATGCTTGATGTCCCATTCGCTGATCAGATACTGCTGGACGTCTGCTCCCATTGCCTCCAGTGCTAGGTCAGTCTCCACCTCAGCATTGCGTTCCGGATTCAATAATTCCTGCGCCATTGCGTGGTTTTCGCGCTCGTACCTCTGGACGAAAGAGACGGAGCCGAAAGTGCCACCACTGAGTAGCTGCGTGTACCAACCTGAGCACTGAGCAGCAAGAACAGTTCTTCGAACACGCTCGTCCACGGTCACGAGTGCCGGATCGCTCCTCCTCGCAACCTTCTTGTGCGGAGCACCTTCAGGCGCTTGAAAACACTCATTTTGCTCTCCATCTTCCGATATGGCTCCAGCTGTCAAACAGTCTTGCCGCCCAGCTTTCACCAGCGAAGTCTCCAGTGGTCGCTCGTTCTCCTTTTTCCTCTCCAAGGCTTCCATGGCCCGCTTCTCACGTTCACGCTCTCGCTCGGCGGGGTTCTGCCGTGCCTTTGTGAACTTTGTGAACTTTCCGTTCTTCTCGTTCTTCTGCGCGCTCGCCAATTTTACACAACCACGCTTTGAAGCCTTTATTATTTCGGCCGACTTGCACATGACCGCAAGCTCACGCGCATTGCGTAATGATCCCTTAAATGCAAGTACACGAGCATGGAGCTCCTCTTCAAGTCGCTTGGGGGTTGCGACGCCTTCGCCAGACAACTTGGTGTGCTCCTGGAGCACGGCATAAGCTCCCTGGACCTTTTGAAATAACGAGGTGTGAAGCTCTCGGAGGCCGAAGTCATCTTTGGGTACCTTGTCCGGGTGGATCTTGAGGGCGAGAGCACGGTAGACTTCGCGAACCTCGGGTCCGGGGCAGTCGCGGTCTACGCCGAGCACTGCGTACGGGGAGACGGCTTTGTGTATGCGGGCATACAGAGTTGCGAGTGGAGTCTCTCCGATGGTCTCTGCGGTGGTTTTGCGACTGGTGGGTGTTTTTGGTAAGGCAGGTCGATCGCCTCCCGACATTCCAGCTTCTGGGAGCGTTTCGATCGAAGCTTGAGTTGTTGGGTCCATCGTTGCTGTGGTTGAAGCTGTTTGTTGGGGCACTTGAGGGGTGTTACTGTTTTGGGTGTGTCTGTGTGTTGAGGAAGTTGAAAGATGAAGCTGGAGGATGAAACTGCTTCTAGGCGGGAAGTACAGACTTCTTATATATGTTCTTTTCGTGAGTAACGGAACCTTCGATATATATATGTGCTGACAATCCGAATCGGTTGACATTATGCAGCGTGTCAAGACCAGTTGATTACCCCGATTGCCATTAAACTTTACTTCTCGCCTTTAAAGTTATCAAAAAACTTTTTCGAGACTGCTACGCCTAAGCAAGCGAGCCGACGAATGTAATAGGAGGTAATAGTAAGGGCTGAGGGCTCCTGTTCCCTCTGTTCTTACGATGCCGGGGCTCGCGAGGTATACTCGTTAAGAAAGAAGTAAAGAAGAGTATATCTCGCCCGGGAGCGACCGCAGCCGAAGAGAGCTAGGTCGCGCTTACTTACCCAACATTTGTTATATCGCTAAAAGGATTACGTAATATAGTGACTACTAAGGCTTACTATAGTAGTTAGAGTTTTTATCTTATTGTTAAATAGACCTTATATATAATATCCATCTCATCTATTAAGGCTATAACAAAATTGATTCTGAACTTAATTGAGTCTTGGCGCGGCGCTCTATCCTTACCCGCTTTCCTCTCACTGAAGACATTATTGCAGTAACTTGAACACTCGAAACAAAGGACGAAACAAAGGACGAAACAAAGGACGAAACAAAGGACGAAACAAAGGACGACACACATATTGAAGAAGTCATGGCGAACAATCAAGGAGTAGGCACCCGACTCTACTCGGCCCGGACAGAACTCTCATCAGCCACATCCTTGACAGACGGCACAGGTTCGGCATGGCCACTTGGAACTCAGAAAGCACGGCAACACTTGCAGAGGCAGAGCCCAAGATACATCATATGAAGTTCGGCCGGACAGGTTGCTCGTGTCTGATGCTGCGACCATAGTACGGAAACCTCATGCCTTCGGCCAGCGCTCCAGGCTCCTCAACGACATGTGGGTGGTGGTGTGAAGCATACATGTACTTACGGATGAGAAGATGGCGTGTCGAAAATTGCGGCCATCGCCACACCAGCTCCCTACGAGTCGGCTACGGACCATGACCCAGGGCCTGTAGTTAAGATTTTCCAGCTGCTCGTCACCCATGTTGCCGAGCTACACGCTCAGGCATGCCAACGGGATGATACACGACTACCTCCATCAGACTCGTGGATACCATTCTTCATTGAGGCGAGCGATCGCACCACCAGGACTCGATGCAAACGCGGAGCCGGCCCCTGTGGTGTGATGCAGAGGGTCAGATGTCCTGTCACACTCGCCACTGTCGACGAATGTACATTCTTGTTGCAGTAAGCAGTGCTGTGAAGGCACCGTGCTGCAAGCGAACCATCGAATTTCAGCGATCGTCCCAAAACCTCCCTCAGGCCACTTCGCGTCTTCAGATGTTCGCACCACTACAAGCACCTCATTGGTGGACCCAAGCTTGGCGTCATCCATCATACCACCAGCACTCTGTTTTGTATCGTGAGCCGCACTCCTGCTCATTTATCTATACTTCACAAAGATCTTGCTGGCTATCACAGGCTGGCTATACCAAGAAAGGTCAAACAACATTGATCCTGGATGCGAAACATTGCACGGTCTGAACGGTATTAAGACAATGGCTTTATTTGATGCTGAAAGACTCTCCAGCTTCGGACTTCAGAGAAGTTTCCTGGCCTCAGCCTTCCGACACGTATACCTTCAGGCAGAGAGATGGCTTGCTGAGAGCCATCGCGTGAGCAAGCCATGCTGATGGCTAAACCGGTGAGAACATGTACGTACCATGCCTGCCTCCATATAACACTGCTTCATTGCTCGTCTCACAGGAGAGCAAGTTCTAATTCTTTCCCATCTGACCAATCACCTACTTGACAACTCTTTCTACTGAATCATCATGTCTTTGCCGGTGCTTCCACCGGTCGTGGAGGCAGATGGACCTCGCAACTACAACAGCAACTACTTCTTCCACTGGAACAATGTTGCCCTTGATCTTGTGCGAATCACTCACACCATTGGAGGCTTCCAGAACGGGCCTCCGCTGACAGCCAGGTTTCTTGGCATCTTCCATCTCGCTATGCACGATGCCTACTTTGACGTTTACCCATACAGTCGTCACCCAGCTTTCAAGTCTCAGTTCGCCAGCGACTTCGAGCCGTATCTCTCCACAACGGTACTCGCTGCGGTCCGGCCTCCGACACCGTCAAGCAGCGCAGCCGAAGCCAAGAAAGCAGTGGCGGGGGCTGCCATTACAGTCCTCCAGAAGCTCTTCAAAGCCCCTGACAAGAGGGAAGCTGGTGTCTCTCTTCAGGCTGCTACGACGCTGGGCGACTTTGTCGATTCATCAGCCCGATCTTACCGGGAGGCTAACGGCATCAGCGCTAGTTCGCCAGTCTACGTCCGTGGCGTTGAGATTGCCAGGTTGATCCTCACGCAACTCGAGATCAAATCAGGTGAAGCAGGAGTAGATGGCAGCAACTACGCACCTGATTCGAACAACCCTTACAAGTTCGACGACGACCCTTCTCATCCTATCCGACTTCGTCCAATCGATCCCGATGATCCAGAGGATGGCAATAAGGTGACTCGCCCGTACCATGGGCCACGCTACGCAGACACAGCAGCTATTCTTGCAACGACCGAGGACATCAAGATCGCTGATCCGCCACGGGGGCCACCGGGTCCGCTAGCATCGGCTGGCATCCTTACTCCGAGCCATCCGAAGTACTTAGAGTCCGCCGAAGACGTCCACCGTATGGGTGGCGTTGAGGAGCTCGCCACTACGAAACGACGCCCGGCACAGACTGCTGGTGGTCTCTTCTGGGCTTACGATGGCGTCAGTCTTATCGGCACTCCTCCTCGCCTTTACAATCAAATCATCAGACAGATTGCCTACGACAAAAAGGAGCCTGGTGATCTCACCTCGGATGAGAACAATGCTCAATTCATCCGCGTGTTGACTCTGACTAACGTCACTATGGCTGATGCTGGTACCTTCTGCTGGCGGGAAAAGTACCGATACGAGCTGTGGCGCCCGTTGAGTGGTGTCCGCGCGGACCCAACCGACCCGTTCCTGAGGGCTACGGTCGGCCCACTTGGAGAGCACTCGGGGCACCACCCACCAACAGTAATGAAGGCGGCTTCAAGCCTCCATTCCCAGCGTACCCGTCTGGCCATGCGACTTTCGGTGCTGCTGCCTTCCAGATCGTACGCCTCTTCTATGACCAGCGTGGCGACATGAAACTCGTTCAAACAAACAGACTCGAAGGAGATGCCGACCAAAGCTCCCAGCTGGAAAAGGGAGCACAACAGACTCCGATACAAGAACCAGATGTTGACCCTCACAAGGCGACCGACAGCATCTCTTTCACGTTCATATCTGACGAGATGAACGGCATATCTCGCTCTCTCTATCAGCCCTACAATCCCTCGCAGTCGATCGAAGACCAATCCGGCGACGTCCGCACACGCCTTCCTGTCACCTTCAATTCGCTCAAGGAGGCGATCTTCTTCAATGGCATATCTCGTATTTGGCTTGGCGTTCACTGGCATTTCGATGCATTTGCTGGCGAGACAGTGGGTCTTAAGTACGAGAAAGGAAACGAGGACGGAGACGAGTGGAATAGACCACGTCAAGATGGAGAGGATGTAAATCAGCCACGACCAGACGGCTATCAACAGCTATTCAAGGTGAACAAAGACGGTAGCACGATGTACCAGAGAGTGGAAGATATGGACTGGTTTGCTGAAGACAGCAAGGGATCACGGGTCGGATCTGTTGGGAAGTATCCAGTTGGCGGTGTGCCCTTGGGGATGATGATTGCGGACAGCATCTTCAAGCGCGGGATGCGCTCGAAGGACAATTTGAAGAACCTGGCAATCAATACTGAGGTACAACTTGAGGCAAGATCTGTCTAATGTCGTAGGAGTAGCGCATGTGCTCTTTGCTCGTTTGATTTTAACGATAGGTACTTGAGCCTGCTTTCGATAAATGTCTCCATCAAACCTCACGCTGTTCCTGCATTGGTTCAAGGTGAGTTCAAAGTGGAGCTTGTGACGCAATGCAGGTCTAGAAAACCATTCGGGTATATGGATCTCTATTTTATGTACCGAGAGCGTCGTCTGCCATTGACACGTCCAAGCATTATCAACCACAGCATACAGAATAATCAGACCATCATGGCCAACAACATCAAGCCGCTCATCCTCCATGCCCATGGTACGCATCTGAGCTGACGATCTTTAGAGTAGTGTGAATCACAGAACTAACTTGAGACACAGGAACGGGCCCGAATCCCTACAAAGTGGCAGCCGCCTTGGAGGTCCTCGGACTTCCCTACGAGGTCAAATTATGGCAATTCGGCGATGCGAAGAATGGTGTCAAAGGTACAATGAAAATCCCAACTCCAAGACTCGTCCCAAGTACTCATACTAATCCCCATCACAGGCCCCGACTTCCTGAAAATTAATGAGAACGGCCGCGTGCCCGCTCTCGAAGACCCAAACACCGGCGTCACATCCTGGGAGTCCGGCGCAGTGCTGAACTACCTCCTCCGCGTCTACGACAAGTCCAACAAACTCGGGCCCGTGGGAGACTCCGAACAATCCCGTGTCGACTTCGATAAATGGACCTTCTTCCTCGTCTCCTCACTCGGACCGATGATGGGGCAGGTGAATTGGTTTCGCCACTACCACTCTTCCAAGAACGACGATGCACTGAAGCGGTACGAAGAGCAGACGTACCGCTGCTTCGGCGTTCTGGACGGGCATTTGAAGAAGAGCGGTGGGAAATTTGTGCTTGGAGGTGACCGACTAAGTGCTGTTGACCTTCACTGTTATCCGTGGGTGTACCAGCACGGCTTTGCTGGGTTGGGGATGGAGAAGTATCCCAATCTTGAGAAGTGGTTGAAGAATGTTGGGGAGCTGAAGGAGATCAAGGCGGCGTATGAGAAGGTGCCGAAGGGGAAGGAGATGTGATCGGCACAGCTATGGCAATGTGTGCAAATATATACATAGCTGGTATAGAGATCATGATACCTAGCAAGATGATCGCCATGTCTAAAGAGCTCTATTTTTGTATGCCGTGCCTCCTTGAACGCCTCGCTGGATGACAACGAACCCGAAGCAGTATGTACAATCAAGTCTGCGAGCAAGTCGAATCCGACACTGGTAATTCCGAAGGCCGCAGTACATGCATGCTCAGTCGCAGTAACCGGGAGTCGAATCATGCGTGCCTTCGACCCAACTCATGATCGTCAATGCCGTTGTGTAAGTCATGATGCAAAACCCAAAACCGACGAGCGCGAGGTCCGCCACCTTCTGCCATCTCCGTGTGGCAGCGACGCGGTAGTGCATCAAAGGCTAGGTACTTGAAGTCAGCGTGCCACTCTCGAGATCTCGTCAGTCCTGTGTGAGACCACTCACCGGATACATGTACACCAACGGAATACAAGCAAAACTCCCAACAATGCTGACAAACTTATCCAAATCGTTCGCGCCAATCCAAGCCACGCCCGCACACAGCATAACCATGAAGAACCGGAAGCAGTTCTTCTGCCACTTGATGTACGGATTGTACTTGCCCGTCTTGCTGAACATTTGCTGGCTCGTGATCTCGATCGCCGGGAAGATCTGCAGCGGGATGCTGAGTAAGATCGCGCAGCTGTACAAGAATTGCACGCCATTCACCATCCCATCGTCTTGCGGTAGATTCAGGAGAATGACAGTCTTTGTCTTGGAGCCGTAGGCGGCATACGAGAGCATGCCGATGGAGGTGAAGATGAAGAAGATGATCACCGTCACGGTGCCGAGGACTTTAGGGAACTTGTTCGGGTCTTTCATGCCGCTTTGGATTGGGATGATGAGGCCGACGCCTTCAAAGGTGAAGATCGCGGTGCCGATGAGGAGGGTCCAGGAGCTGGAGTTGAAGTTGACGGTATCGGCGATGCGGCCGGCAATGATGATGGTGCGGATGTCGTAGTAGTAGAGGTATATCAGCCCGAGCAGGATGAAGAGATCCGCTAGTAAAGCCATTTTCTGGATGTTGTTAATGTTCCGGTAGAGGCTGATGGGGAGAAAGATGAGCATCTGAATAAAGATCACGTAGCTGATGGGGACGCTGGTGCGGCAGTCGGTCACTGCTAAGATGAAGGCCTGGATGTTGGTGGAGACGAAGACGATGTAGGCGGATGCGAAGCCAATCTGGCTGATGACGAGCGAGAAGTTTATCATTCGGCGGAAAGTATCGCCGTAGATCGCACCGCCCATGTCGCCGTAGGAAAGAGTCTTGAAGGATTTTAAGCGGGTTCCGACAAGGAGGATGAAGCAGTAGTAGCTCAAGGCAGCCAGAACGACGAGAACACCGAAGGAGAAGAGCATACCGCCGTTGTAGAACGCTCGAGGCAGGAAAAGTACGCCTGTGCCGACGAAAGACTTGAGTAGGAGTAGAGCGGCGCCGAGTGGCGATGCTTTACCAGTTTCGCGAGCTCTTCGACGGCGTTTCCGCTTGCCAGGAGTGAGTAGGGCGGATTCCTCACCCCACCCGTCGTCAGAGCGGCCATCTTCGGCTTCGGTTGATTCATCGAAGGCGTCCGACGAGAAGTACTCGTCAGGTTCGAGCACTTCATCGTCCTCGTCCAGCGACTCGCCAGCAAAATGGCCATAAAGCGTAAGGAACTCAATGAAGTTGCTTGTCACGAAGCGTGGATCTGGTCGTGCAGGCTCGGTCTGGGCGCGGTTGACAGTGCCATACTGTGGTCGGCGAATCGTGCTTGAGGGAGCTGGTGATCCGGCTGTTCGTCGAAGATGATCTCGTCTAAAGCCGCCAGGAACTTGAATGTTCTTGATGCTCTCGTTGTCCTCGGCGTCGGTTTTAGGTAGGTGCACACTCAAGCTCCGCCGTAACCGCCCAGCTTCCGCTTGTTCTTGTTCTCGTCTTTCGGCGTAGCGGTAAATGTGTCTCGTAGTGTCTCCGCCTTGTAGTTGCAAGCTCGAGAACTCGCCATTGGTGGCTGGTGCTTTGTCGCGTTCGAGCTCACTCGGCCGCCTGTACGAACCGGGCTCCGAGCCTTCCTGAGGCGGTCCGACTAGATGCCGCCGTAATACCTCGATATCTTCCCCACCTCGTGGGCTTCTTCCCAGCTGGCCGGTTTGTGAATTGAAGGAGCCGAATGTTTCGTTCGGCCGTCGATCTGGGCTACCCAGTCTTGCTGCGCCCAACGCATGGTCGGAAGGCCGGGCATGTCTGGTTGGTGACTGCGAGAAGCCACTCCGCAGAGCTGCGGATAAGGATGATGTACCAGGACCTGGAAGCGAGGTGCCAGTTGCTCCAGCGAGGGGTGTCTGCGTGCCCACTTCGCCCTCTCCTCGCCGTGCGCCGGCCTCCTGCCCTGGAGAACCGACGACGGGTGTTGCTAGTCTAGCCGTCGCTGAAGCTCTGGTGGGGGAGTGGGAGTAGAAGGACTCGCTGGCTCGCGGAGAGCCCGCTATGGGTCTTGCTGACGCCGATGGCTGGAGCTTGAGCTTGCTGTCCGCCATCTGGACTCGAAAGACGTAGTGGAGGAGTATCGACACAGTCTGGCAGCTATCGGTCCATCGTCTCTTGTCGCAAGCAACTTCTTCAACGGGCCAATGCGAAGTCGACGATCACGTCACGTGCAAGCGGCGAAGCTCGGGGGTGTCTCATCTCAAACACCGATACTCTTCTTCTACTTCCTTCCTTTACAACGTTCATACATGTATCAAGACCCCCGGCCTGAATGGACAGACCGAGCTGACTCCTACGCAAAGCATCAACTCCCCATTGCGAAGATACGGTGTTACACATTTCACATCCATATTCGGGATAACGATAGGCTTCGCGTACCCCACCTTTGCCTTGAGCACCACGGTAGGAGGGACATGTCTTCAAAGTATAGAGAAGTAGAGAGTTGCCTTTCTTCATCTCGTCTCTCAAGACTACCCTATATATCGCCTCCTTCATAACGTTTCATTTCACTACACATACCTGCAACCCGCAACCATGCCCGTCGGTTCCTTCCCCCTCAAAGACAAAATCTGCGTCGTCACCGGCGGTGGCAGTGGCATCAACCTCTCCTTCACCCGCCTCGCCTTGTCCTCTGGCGCACGTGTCCTCATCTCCGACCTCAAACTCACCCCCGAAGCCGATGACCTCGTCAAATCCTCCAATGGCTCCGCGGCCTTCATGACCTGCGACGTCTCCAAGTGGAAGGATCTCAACGCCATCCCTTCGGAAGTCGAGAAGGCATTCGGAAAGGCCGCGGTAGCGGATGTCTGGGTGCCTGGAGCTGGTATCTTTGAGCCAAAGTGGAGCTCGTTTTTGTATGACCAGGAGGACGAGTTTTATATGCAGATGCGGATTAATGCGGAGCATCCTATTAAGTTGACGAGGATAGCGATGAGGAGTTTGCTGGGAGCGGACAAGCCAGGGGTAGTATGTCTGGTGGCGAGTGGGGCGGGAATAACGGGGAGTTATGCTGCGGCGCTTTACTGTGCTACGAAGTACACCTACCCTTCTTGATCTATCTGAGCACTTGCTGACGTGGTCTCTAGACACGCCGTCGTAGGCTTCTGCAAATCCCTCGCACAAGCCAACGAAGACGAAAACATCAAAGTCGTCTGCATCCTCCCTGGCATGGTCAGCACGCCCCTCTGGACCGGCAGCGCCGCAAAGGACGTCAACGATCAGTTCTCCTACACCGACGATATCTGCATCACGCCTGACGAAGTCGCGCAGGCGATGAAAGAACTTGTCGAAGATTCGAAGTACAAGGGCGGTGCTTTACTAGAGACGAAGAAAGGCGATCTGAGGAAGGAGTTGGAGAGCGCGCAGAGTATTGTGATTCATGACCAGGATCAAGAGGCGATGAAGGCGTTTACCAAGAAGCTGTATAACCCTATTCGGGAGGAGTTTAAGAAGCAACGGGGGAGGGGCGTTGCTACTAATGGCAGCTGAGCGTAATCGAGCATCTTCTCTAGATGGGCCTGCGTTCTCCCTAAAACTTCAAAATCAAACATGAGCGACGTCCTCCGGGTCTACAATACACGGATAAGTATCAGCAAACGTCGGGGCCGATCTTTTTGACAACCAAGAGATGTCCTCGAGTTGACAGTCGGTAGCCACCTCTGCGATGGAATGGGTCGCCACTTTTGAGAACAGCAAATCATCTCGAGTGATTGCCGGAACCACGAAGCTCCATAGGACTGACAAATACAAGATAGGCCTTACGCGAATTCGGATAGCAAGAGAGCCGCAGCGGAGACGGACGTTTCGTTCTGGCTTCTGGGTTGAGGCCCGCTCCGCTCCTTCAACGTCTTTTGAAAGCGTAAGACGCTCTCTCGAACGTCAAGAACAACGTTTGATTCCTTTCTCTGCATCGGATTCAACGACGCAACAGATTGCATCACTGTGCAATAATACAACCGCGGCTCTGGGCACTGGCGAACACTACAGACGACAACCACTCACAGAGAATTACCGCTTAGGACTGTCATGTCCGATCGTGCCGATCAAGTCCGTGGAGTGCTGGTTGCTTTCTCTCTAATCATACAGAGTTCGTCGGACCCAGCTTTCACGCGCAATCGTCCTCTGTTTTGGAACCGAGCCTTCCGTCTGTAGTACGCGGTATGGGTAGATTCCATATAACCGCCGGCTGCCATGCAAGGACTTCGTGGTGAGTAAGTTCCTCTTCAAACCTTTCGACTTCTCTTGTGACCTCCTGCACGAACACCCATCATGAAGACCTCCGAGAGCTTGCGTGCCATATTTGCGGCGTCTTGCTGCATCTCCTCTTCACTCAGCGCTCCAGCAGCAATTCTCATCAACAAACGCCAAATTGTAGGCTTGCCATCTGGTCCAGAGATCGACAACTCCGATATACCGTACGCAGCAGTCGGTCCAGTTGGCTCGTCTGGCGATGTTTACGGCAGCAGCGCCCTTCTCGGACCAGCAGGCGACTCTGGAAAAACTGCGGACGGATATGGCTCGGGGTCCACTGAGCAGTATGTCGGCGACTACACACTGGCAGAAGGTCAGACAGAGGACGCCGACTTGGGACTCTACCTCGATCTGGCCTCCAACCCAGACCCTCAACCGATCAGAGGCAAAAACGGCGCCACAGACCCCGGCCCACGCAATGAAGAAATCCAGCGCCAAAACAGCGACCTCCTCGCTCGGCCTGGCACAGACATGGGTGATATCCCGAACGCGAAATGGCCTATGGGTCTCTCGAGCGCGCGATCTGGCACTGGTGGGGGTAGGCCAGGGTGGGCACGGCAGCAGAACACGAACGAGCTTCCTGTCGCGAGTGCTATGGCTGGTGTTGATATGCGACTTGCGCCGAATGCATACCGAGAGATGCACTGGCACTCCACAAACGAGTGGGCGTATATCTTCACTGGAGGTGTGCGAATCGCGTCCATGAACCAGAACGGGCAGTCATTTGTGGACGATCTGCAGGCTGGAGACCTTTGGTAAGTCCATGTGTGCTTCAGTGCTTGCACATCCACTAACTTTGAGGCATAGGTTCTTCCCAGCCGGCGTCCCTCACTCGATCCAGGCTACGGATGAGGGTGTAGAGTTCCTGCTAGTCTTCAACCAAGGCGGCTTCTCGGAAGACGATACAGACCTCGTGTCCGAACTCTTCCTACGCAACCCAATGGAAGTCCTAGCCAAGAATTTCCAAACCGACGTCAGCACCTTCGCCAAACTGCCACAGCAGCAACGCTTCATCTTCAACGGCAGCCCAATGAAACAGTCCCTCGAAGAAGCACGCGCAAGTGTCACCGGACCTGCTGGCAGACTTCCACAGAACGAATCGTACAGCTACCACTTATCCGCCCAAGAGCCATTCACCGTCCCAGGCGGTAGCGTCAAGATCGTAGACCCGACCACCTTTCCAATCGCCAACAACTTCTCGGCAGCGCTCTTCACAATCGAGCCCGGCGCCATGCGCGAGATCCATTGGCACCTGTCTTCCGACGAATGGAACTTCTTTATCAAAGGCCAAGGTCGAGTCACCGTCTTCGCAGGACCGCAAAACTCTCGCACATTCGACTACCAGGCCGGTGATGTCGGGTATATCCCAGTCTCAAGCTCTCACTACGTCGAGAATACTGGCAACGAGACGCTCATGTATCTCGAGGTGCTGCAGGCTCCACGATATATCGATGTTAGTGCGGCGCAGTGGTTGGCGTTGACGCCGGATCAGGTGGTGAAGGAGACGTTGAATCTGCCGCAAAGTTTTATTGATACATTGCCGAAGACTAAGCGGTATATTGTGCCCGGGAATGTTGATTTGTCGACGACGAACTTTACGGTTAGTAGCTATCCGATTGCTGGTTTGACGAATGGGAGCAGTACGGCGGCTGGCTCAAATACCACGTCCACCTGATGATGCGGTGAAGAACATGGCGAGCGAATTGATAGGGATGACTGTACTTGTATGTACAACAGAGTTACGCAATCTTGGTGCCAGTCTAGCCTAGCAAACATTCGTGCAATGCCTCAAGGACAAGAACTAGACCAGTGGAACGAATCTGTCAGCAACCCTCTTGTATGTGATTGTCTGGAGATACACACAGACATTTGCAATTGAGACTGTAAGAAGGGTCATTGTACTTAATGTAGTCTTGTCTACAATAAAGTACACAGGTAAACTCGACTGAATCGCAACGTTTGATCTACGACAATGTCTTCTCCGAATCAAAGAACAAGCTCTGTATAATCGCTTTGAGCATCAAGCCCAAGTCCAACAGCCAAAATCCCACGAGCACAATGATCATGATCGCGGACACCCGTTCGATGGCATTGCTCTCGAGCTCCTGGCCAAGATAGACCATCGCTAGCGTGAAGCCAACGTTGGGAAATATGAGAGCTGCGTAAGAATATCAGAATCAGAATCACAGTTAGGGGACAGAAGAAGTGTTATTGAGAAGACTCACCCCACCAGTATTGTTAAAGCTCACTGACTCTCGTGACTTGCGATATTCGCGTGGAACCGCCGTGTCCGCCAGAGTAACGAACAAAGCAAGCCCGAAGAGCCACAGTCCAAAGACCCACATGAAGATGCTGGCCCACGTCGCCACGACAAGTAGGATCTCCTTAGCGGTGGTGTGGGTCGCAAAGTACGCATATCCTTCCGGTGCCGCTTTTGCGTTGCCGATGAGCGCGACAATCGTGAAGCCCACGGCGCCGATCGGCATGAACAATCCCGGGCCTTGACTCGGTGCCGGCCAGCCCTTCTCCATCAGATGGCCGAGGAACCAGGACAGGGTCAAAAGGCTTCCCAGCCATCCTAGGCCTTGGTGACCGATCCCAGCGACGATTATGGGGAGGCGTTGGTGGGGTGGGTGGTCCATGGCGATCGCGGCGGCTACTGTGCCCGTTAGCATGGTCTGGAAGACGAGGATGAACCACGCTGGATTCATCTCGATCGCTTTGATGGGCGTGTGCTTGAACACAACGACAAAGTGGACAGTTGACGAGAGCAGCGACACAGCCGCGTAAATCCAGAAACAAACCCGTATCGCCACCACAAGCCAAGGTCCAGCATTCGGGACGCCGAATCTTTGCATACAGATTATTATCGTAGCGACGGACAGCCAGAAGGAGCCGTAGAAGTAGCACTCCGGCGCTACTGTGAAGCATCGACGGAATGTTGTGGTGTTGGAGACCCAGCGCAAGATCATGAGGGTGGTGAAGGTGAGCCAGAGCACGAGATTGAAGATGAAGATGATTGTGCCGATGGTCTGGAGGCCGGCGAACTTCTTGGGACATTCGGAGACGAGGATGGCGACGCCGCCGGTTGATTGGGTGCAGGTGAACCAGGACCAGTCGACGTGGTGTTCGATCCATTGGGGGTAGGTGAGGTTTGAGGATTTTTCGTGGTTGCCATTGAGTTGTTGCTCGTATGTTGGTAGTGGCGTAGGTCCGTCATGGTGATAGTGGTTCGGCTGCGCTGCACCGTTCTCAGAAGGCCGCCTGATGCTTGGTGGCATGCTGTTCCCAGAAGTTGGTGAGGTATGAGTTGTTCGCTCGAAGGTTCATCAGCTTTTGCGAATGGTGAATAAACCACTCGCGCCTCACGGCGAGCAGCAAGTCGGACCTCGCTCTGGATTGTCATCGTGACAACATATATTCGCGCTCTTAGTCCAAAACCTAATCCGCATACACTTTCATCACACCGTTGGTATGGTCGGAGATGTCTCCGTCCTCCGCTGAACTATGTGGGTCAGCATAATAAAGTTATCTTGCGTATTTGGTATTGAGCCAAATGAGGTCGTGCTTACGTCATGCTCTAGCAGAAACAAACAATGACTGAACATGGGGCATAAGAAAAGCACCAAACGGAAACACAACGAAACAATAAACAGAAGAAACGAAATCGGCTGTTACCGCGCGTAAGCACCTCACGGACGGAGGGTGGTTCGCGTCGAGGTCGCCTTCGACGGGACCCACCTTTCATTAACAGAGTGCCTTGCTGGCGCCGTTTGGCCGAGTAATATACTGGCGATCAAGGCCGACGATGCGGCGGGGGCTGTGTTGCTAATGCCTTCGTGCCTATATAGGTGAGCAGAGTCGAGCCGGATAACCGCTATGCCCAGCATGTACCAGTACCATCACCTACTGCCCTTTCGGCACCTCCCTCTTCGTAAACTGCTCCTTGACCTTCTCATACACCTCCTCCCTATCCTTGTTCGCGTCCACCTTGACGACCTTGCCCTCCTTCTCAAAGTGCTCCACGACCGGCATGCTCGTCTCCACGAATGTGCGGAACCTCTTCTTGATCGACTCCTCATTATCGTCCGCCCGTCCACTGCTCTTCCCGCGATCCAGCAACCGCTCGTGCATAGTCTTCTCATCGCAGTCAAAGAACAGCGTAAACATGCTCGGCACGACCACCTCCTCAAACTTCAACGCCTGGTCCATTTTCCGTGGGAAACCGTCGATCAGGAACTTGCGGTTCCCGCTCTTTTCGATCTCAGCGTTCATGGCGTTCTCGAGTAGCTGGATTGTGACTTCCATAGGCACGATCTGACCTTCTTTGATGTACGATTTGATCATATCGCCGAACTCGCTGCCAGGGCGGTCCTGTTCTTCTCGTAGTAGATCGCCAGCTGAGAGATGTTTGAAGGCATAGTCCCGCACGAGGTTGGCGCACTGGGTCCCTTTGCCTGCACCCGGGCCACCGAGCACGAAGATGACGAGAGCGGAGTTGTCGCCAGTGCCGGGAGAGAAGAGGGGGGAGGATCGTTTTGGGGCGACGAGGGCCGGGTTATTCTTGTCGATGGCTGGCATGATGGTGGCGCTGATTGAGGATCACTTGCTTTCGTCTTGTCTAGACTTGGGCCGCTGCTCCTTTGATGGTGTGCGCTCGGGCAAGACGTAGTGACTGGTGCCTGATCCTTCGCGACTCTTGGCTAGCCAGTAGAAGGAGAGACTTCCCAGGCAGAAGATGGCCAGGAGGGGGAGGAAGGGCAGTTGTGTGCCCGTCGTCCGCGATGGTGGCGCTGGAGGGGATTGGTAGTTGGTTGTTACGGGCTTCTGCTGGTCGAGACGGCGGACCGTCTGTGTGATATATCGACGACGTTCGATTGAGATGGGCGGGAGTCGAGTCGACAGTCGACCTCGTTGAATAGTAGTTCGAGAGAGCATCATGTTGGAAAGTTGTCGGTCGAGCTTTCCAATGACGAAGCTGGAAACTACATGCAGCTCGTTTAGGTCTTGGCATATCTGCACCAATCAGCGCCGGCGAAGCAGATAGCACTTGCCTCGCGTAACAGCGCGTACTTGGCCTTCCCAGTTGATTCATGTACACAAGATGAACCGCCTACAAGACCAAGGGCGAGCGCTGCACAAGGGTGGCGAGTACCGGCAAGCCATTGACTTCTTCGACCGCGCAATTGGGCGTGCGACTTCGGTACAGCTGCTCGACAACCGTGCAGCATGCTACGAGAAACTGAGTGAACTCCCATCCGCACTCAAGGATGCGAAGGCGGCTATCTCGCTGCATCGGGAAGATGCCACCGGCTATTTGCGGGCTGGTAGGATCCTGGTGAAGATGGAGAAGCCTGCGGTTGCGTTGGACATTTATACGCATGGGCTGAAGTGTATCAAGCATGTTGGTCAGGGGTATGAAGTAAGTAATCTTGAGCCAGTTCATGTCATTATACTCATTTGACCCACGTTGGTCCAGCTCCTCAAGCAAGCTCACAAGAAAGTCCTGGACGTTGTCTCGCCTCAGAATAGCGTGGACCCGCTCACCATGCTGCCACGAGAGCTTGCCGAAATCATCCTAGAACATCTCTCGTTCCGGGAGCGTACGAACCTCAGTCTGGTTTCCAAAGGATGGCTTCAATTCATTCGCTCGTCGCCCAATCTCTGGAGCCACCTTGACCTCTCTGAAGCACAAAGTCGAAAGAAAGTACGGCCTGAATTCATCAGCCGGGCTATCAACACAGGACGCTCGAAACTTCGCAGGGCGTCGCTGAGTATGCTTTGGGACTTCGACAAGACCCTCAAAGCACTCGTGAAGCAGTGCCCGTTGGAGGAGCTCGTGCTGCTGGACTGCGGGCTGCAAGGCTCCAATCTGGTCAATACCCTCAAGGCAGCGAAGCATCTGAAGTCCTTTGAATTTCGACAAGGGACGAAAATACCAGATCCGGATCTGACCAAAATCTTCGACGCAATCTCTGACCGGATTGAGACTATCTCCGTCCACGTAGACGAACAGAAGGATGGTGGTAAGCCAGGGGGCGTCATCAAGTTTGACTGTATCTGCCCGAACCTCACCACGCTCCAGGCTAGGTGGGTGAGCACCCTTCGCTCTGGGGATCTTGTTGCTGAAGCTCCCGAACGCTTCCCAAAGATCAAGTCTCTCGCAGTACTCCAGCGACACAGCCAGACGTTTGCAAGACCGGGAATGCGGATCGACCTGGCAAAGTGCAAAGATCTGACGTATCTGGACCTGGGAACGACCGTTTGGAGTGCCGACACATTGACGCTGCCTCAAAGCCTGACCTCGTTGCACTTGTCAATCATCGGGATGCCCGGTCCCGCTCGCTATGAGTGTTTTCAGGCGCTCGTTGACGGCGCAGGAGTGGTCGATTTGCCCAACTTGGACGAGTTCTCCGTAGTAGCATCAGGACGCCAATGGTTCCAAGTGTGCCTCATGCTCCTTTGGGGGTCGGACCACGTATGAGAGCCCTGTCTCTGCCCATGACTATAGTCGTTACCATCATGCTAATTTCAACCAGGGACAACGAATAGACCCATCAACCAGACCGGTCTCCAAACTTCGCACTCTGTCGATCACGAATGGCGGCCATGAGTTTAATATTGTTCACATCACGGAGCTCACCGAGAATCCTCGATTGAAGAGTCTTGAGCATCTAGCTCTACGGAAGGCTCCAGGTTGTGATGATGATTCGATAAAATGGATCATCGAGTGTTGGCCGATGATACGTACACTGGATCTCGCAGGATCCGGCATCACTGGAGTAGGCGTGAGGGAGGTTGCAAAGCTTAAGAACTTGGAAGAACTGGTTCTGGATGACTGTCGGTCCCTCGGCGCTGATGCTGTGGCGTGGGCACGGGAGCAGGGTTTGAAGGTGAGGTATAAGATGAAGAGTGAGTCGGGGCGAGGTAGGAGGGTTCGATATTGATGTCTGGAATTGTTCGTCCCGGAGTCGTGTCCGGTCTTGGAAGCTTACGAGTTCAGTCCATAGTATTCACATTAAATGTATAACAACATCTTCGTCCCGTTTTCACTCGTATAAACTTGTCCTGCCTCGCATCGATAGTGGTGGGTACTGTAATGTGCATTCTTCCATGCCTCGGTAGAGTTCGCGTGTATAGCCGACATCGCTCTTCATCGCGTCTTCCACCAGAATAGCATGTCACGAAATGTATGTAGTCCAGATACAAACAAGAAATAAAGCCATGTCACGCGTCTTCCGCCGTCTCGCCTCCACAACCTCCAAAACCTCCGCCTCAGACGCCGCAGCAGAAATCCTCCAGCGTTTCCTCAACAAACCCATCTCCGTCCGCGAACAACTTATCGACGCCAACCAAGCCCGTCTCTTATCCCTCGCCTTAGGCCGGCCTAAACTCCATGAAACCGATAAACTACTCGCCGATGGCACGCCCATGAAAGGGACCCCTTTGCCACCTGGTTACCACTGGGTGTACTTTACTCCTCAATTCCTGGAGCAGGATCTTGGATCTGATGGCACGGATAAGACGTTGAACCCGCTCGCGCCGTGGACAAGGCGGATGTGGGCGGGAGGGGAACTGCAGTGGCAGCAGGGGGCGGCGCAGTTGTTGAGGGTGGGGAGTACGGTGACGGAGATTACGAGGATTGTGAGTGCGGAGGCGTGAGTACGCTTTTACAGGATCTTTGAGATGTTTGCTGACGGGTTCTCCTTACGTGGTCTAGAAAGACGATGCGGAATGGGGAGAGTATGATTTTGGCAGGGTTGGAGAAGACTTATGAGAGTGACAACGGGGTTGGACTGATTGACAAGAGGTGAGTTCACTCCCTGTGTTGTGCTGAGTGGCAAACGTTGGAGCTGACTGTGAAAATGTAGGAGTTGGGTGTTCCAGCACGCGTTGACGGAGAAGAAGTCGCCGCCTCCCACGCCGGAGGAGAAGCCGTTGCCAGAAGGTGAGTAATCTGCACGCGTGGTTCAATTCTCGTATTATCACTGAAGGATAACTAGGCACACACACCCGCGACTTCTGCCAAACAGACGTATCCCTCTTCCGATTCTCAGCTCTAACATACAACGCTCACAAGATTCACTACTCGCGTGACTGGTGCCAAAACGTGGAAGGACACCGCGATCTCGTCGTCCATGGCCCGCTGAACTTGCTCAACATCTTGGACTTCTACCGCGACGTCAATGAGCACAGCTTTCCCGAGACTGTACCCAAATCGATAGCATATCGAGCACAGTCGCCGCTGTATGTTGGTGAGAAGTATCGGATCCTGCTGGAGAAGGATGCGGCGGCCGAGAGGCCCAGTTGGAAGGCTGAGATTGTGGACTTCTCCGGGAAGACGGGAGTTAAAGGGACGATTGTCGAGTAGAGTACTGTAACAGAAGATGGTATGGACAAGCCATGCTTGTTGTATTGATGAGACATCTTCGTTGATAGTTCAAGAGCGACCTGTACCATAGGAAGTTGCGTGATCAACCACGATCACTCAAACAATATGAGTAGCTCCCTCGCCTCGTTCTTTCAACCCAGAACCAGCAACAACCACCAGACGTTGCTTTTCATGCAAGCCTCCACATCCCATGCAGCTTCCTCCACTTGGGGCGCTCGGCTACTCAACAGGAAACCGCCACCGCCAAGCTCACCTCCTCCGTACGACATCTCGTCAACGGCGTTCTCACGCAAGCGCACTTTCAACTCGAGTCGCCGACATGGTGTCTTCGCCTTAATAACCGCTATCCATACAAGCAGAATGTCAGATACAGGCCCACCACCACGTAAACGAGCACGTCAAGCTTGTCTTGCTTGTGTAAGTTTAACCTGTTTCCCTCGAGATCCTTCCGCCCCGACGTTGAACCGAGCTTCTCTTTCATCAGAGTGCAGTCCAGTTGCTAATAACTCTCCCAGAATGCAAGACGAGTCAAATGCGATGTGACGGAGAGGCAGCCATGCCAGAACTGCATTGCTGGTAACGTCACCTGCGAGACTCGCGAGAGCCGTCGAGGAAAGCACCCCAGGCCGAATAAGAAGCGGCACTCAATCGACAGCAACATTTCGGGTTCACACAGCCAACACGATGATGAGGTAGCTGGAGCTCATGTCCTTGCGTCCCTGCATCGCAACCGAGATATTGACATTGCACAGCCAGAATCGGCAATCAGAGGCTATCTACCGGATGACCTGCTCAAAGGACCACCAACTGAGGCTCGTCAAGAGGACGACGGAGATGTGTTTCTTGGAGAAGCAACGTCCTTGAGATACGTCCACGATGGACCGGATCCAGCAGCGCCTACGGCTAGTCCGTCTGCTCATAGTCTCAGACTGCGTTACTCAGTTCCCGCAGCAGTGAAGGCCGAGTCCTTGATCCCTCAGTGGGAGGTCTACCGACGAATAAGAAGGAAAGAGCACCTCATTCAGGAGGGCGCATTAAGCTTCCCACCGCTACCAGTTGTAGAAAGGTTGTTGAAAGCATACTTCCGCTGGTTTCATCCCTGTTTCGCCATCGTGGACGAGATGGACGTCTGGACTCAGCACAGCCGTGGCGTACTGTCTCCTCTCCTCCTGCAATCTATGCTCTTCGTCGGAGTTCTCCATTGCGAAGAATCCGTTTTACACGCCTTAGGAGAAGGATCTCGACATCGTGCAAAATATTTCTTCTTCACTCGCGCCAAAGACATCTACGACGCCGAGATTGAGCAGAAGAAGATTACTGTGATCCAATCACTGTTCTTGATGAGCTTCTGGAGAGCCGGTGCCTTGCTTGAGAAGGACACCCGGCACTGGCTCGCTGCAGCAATAGCGTTGGCGCAGACGAAGGCACTCCATCGCTCTGCAGGTAACGCGGATAGCCAGGCTGCAAAGCTGCGTCGTCGGATATGGTGGTCCTTGTACACTCGAGACCGTCAGTGCGCTGCCGCCCTGGGATTGCCAAACCGGGTCCGAGATGAGGATTGCGACTTCGAGTCTCTTGAAAAGTCCGATTTCGACCATGCGTACCACCCAAGTGTGCCACCGAAGGCCGCAGAGCAGTATGCCGTGTATGCTATTGGGATGACTGAGCTGGCCAAGCTGCTTGGACAAATTGTTCACTCTGGCTACCTGCCGAACAAAACACTGAACAGCATATACAGAGACCAGATCCGGAACAAGCTGGCCGAGTGGAAGCGTCAGCTACCAATCTGGATGCAGCCGGACGGTGGCGAGATCCCCAGCTTCTACGCAAACATGCAGCACCTGGCATATAACAACCTGTTGATATTGTTGTACCGCTCTGGCTACATTGGCGGCAGCGAAGAGAGTAAGGATGTGGACGGGAGTGTTGCGCTCCACGCCGCAGCTCGAAACGCCAGGATAGTGGAGGACATGTTATCCGATGATACACTCCGGCACGGCCAGATCCACGTGATCACGAACCTCTTCAATACACTGTGCATGCATACCATACAGTTACGTCGATCAGAGGGACCTACACGGACGGTAGCAGAGTCCAGGGCAAAGCTTTGCCTTCATGGTCTACAGGAGCTACAGAAGACTTGGGAGGTCACTAACTGGGTTCTGCAATTATTCTTCCAGTATCTGGATCGGTCGACGGCCTCGATCCTGCGCGTACAAGAGCAGGAGGACCCAGGTCCCGTACAAACCACGAATCAGCACGCTTCAATCACCAGTCCGGACACCAAATCTCAGCAGCCCGCGCAGTATGCAACACCCGTTCCGGCGACCGGCTTTGAGCCGATGCTGCCACAGACGGTGATGGATGCAGCCGCTGAGACACCATGGTCATGGACCAGCGAAGAAGCCAACACGTATTTATTTTCTAGAATCGAAAACGACTTTGGCTTTGGGGAGGGCGAGGTCCCGGACTGGAACGCGGATGAGTTGGAGTTCAATGCATCCTTCTTCCCATCGAATGGTGGATCGAATAACTTCATGAATTGAGTCTGATCTCCACTTAACAAGGGGGCAAGAGTTCTCGGAATCCGATAGAGCGGAGATCTGTTCATTATCAGCCCCGGTCAACAGCACAAAGTACACCCACATATCAAGCTTGAACGCGGAGCATGCATCACGACTAGGAGGAATGTGCATAGCCGACTGACATCGTATACAGCGGTATCGCTAAGTAGATATTTCATTTACCACAGGCGACTCCACGTCACGCAAGTCGTCCGGTTTCGACCGCTTGATGCGGAATCTGTTTATCCACCCAAACCACTGATCCAGCTTGAAGCCGCCATCCTGCCATGCTTTGGACTCTGGGAAGTCGTCAAAGGACTCTCCTGCTTCTTTTGCTCTCCGACGGAGGCCTCGTGTCCGTAGCAGCCATACTCCGTGTGAGATGAAAACTCCGTACTCTACAGCACAGCTATTCGATGGTTAGTCTCCCGCTCCTTGCATCAATCAGCTCATAACTTACCAGACAGCGTACAGTGTTCCGAACTCGATATCAAACGTGTTTTGAGCGACTGCAGCCAGCTGATTAGTATCGATTGGTAACCAACGCTGGAGAACGTACCCAAGGACATCAACGAGAAGAATGCGCCGCAGGAGTCGACCAGAAGAAACCAGAAGTCGATCCCCACCACTCTACCTCGCCGTTTGACCAGCTCGAAAGGTATGGGTGCGTATCCAGAAAGTAGCGTGACGCATGCTATGATTCCAAACGTCATGACGGGCCATCCTACTCCTCGTGAGTAAGGACCACGGATGACGAAGACGAAGACGAGTTGCAATGCCGCGACCAGAGTGAGAAGAATGCTGCAGGCCAGTACGCATTTCCATGCCTTCCATCGACGGCCATAGTACAGACCTAGTCAGAAGGATTGTGATCAGCCATTTTGTTCTGAGGTGTTCTGGATCGTTGGGCAAAAAAGAACGTACACTGCCCCCAGCTAACGCAGCAGAACAGTCCGAAAAACTGCGGCTGGATCTGAAGCGGTATATTGAATCGTTGTGAAATTGCATAGACGCCGAACGGTAGAGAGCTCACGCTCCACAAGAACATCATGGCCTCTGGCAGTCCTTCGGTTGATTTCGTTCTATAGCTGTGCCAAATTTGTGGAAGAAGCTGTATGCACCTACAGGCAGTAGAGCAGAAGGATCAGCGAATATCTCCGACACAAGAAGAGTCTTACCAACCATAGGACCGTTCCAATCGTGCCCAGGACTGTCGCTGCTATCGGGATCGATGCCTGAGGTGCCATAGCATGTTGCGTCGATCGACTGTAACGTTACGAACTGACCGCAATGTACTAAAGATGTAAGTAACACCTTTCACCACAATCCGAGTACAACAACGTTTGACAATAGTGCAATAACGTCGTTGTTCTTACACGCTACCTCGTACGGCGATGAGTACGGCTGCACAAATTGAGTGGGCCCTCAGAGCTTGTAGCTCGACCAACATTTGCTTCTTCGCCACATGGTAGCGATGAAGTACCTGCCTTATTAGGACATTATAGGCGGGAGAGGCTCGGCTGACTCGTATGTCTAGTATTGTACATCGGGAGGGGGACAAGAATCGTCTCGAGTATTTACTACATATCTTACAACTGGCTCTCTGAAGCGGTCTCTGAAGCTCTGAACGGACTTTCACCCTCCGGTAGAAGCCAACGCCGAGCTAGAACGCTTTCAATATCAATGCCATGAGGATCACTGCACTACGCTTCAGTCTCTACACCGGACTGCCGATCGTGATGCTTGAATAGACCGGTCAACTTCGACTCGGCATGCTCCAACTTGTGACTCGCCCATTGTGCAGTGCGAGGGGCCTGTCATCGAGTTAGTCCGACTCGGCTTGATAGGCCACATCAAGATTCACTCACCTTCCACTGCATCAACCCCCGATTGTGTCTGCTGAGTTTGTCGTTGTGCTTCTTCAAGTCCTTCACACGGCGGATAGGGTTCTTGCTCTTCTCATCACCGTTGTCTCCGTTAGTGTGTGACCCGCCGTCTCCTTCCGAATCGTCGTCGTTGCTGCTGCTGTCAGTAGCACCCCCGTCAACCACACCTGCTTCCTTCTCATGCTGCATCTCCTCCAAGTTATCCCTCGCTGCTTCCAGTACCTCCACCACGTCAGACACGTCCTGAGATTTCGCGGCCCATTTGCTGTGTGCGGCGCCCAGGCCGTTCCAGAAGACAAGTCGGACTTTCATCGTTCCAACCTTCTCGCCTGGTTCCGGGAGTGCGTTCTTCGTCGCGCGCTCATAGTCGCCTTTCCAGACGTCGATGCTAACCTCGCACTCGTCTTCGTCCGCGATGTCCTTCAACCACAGCACACCAAACGCCGGCGTCTTATCGCGAAACGTGCTGGTGTGTCGGAACTCGATCGCCAAACAGCTGCTGTAGCGCTTGTGCACTGCTAATTTCAAGCTTTGATCGTTCTTCGCTTTCCAAATCCCATCATTCTTGTCGGGGTACATCTTGCCACTCCCGAGATCAGTGTGGAATTTGAGCTTGTAGTCTCTTAGCTCCTGCGGCACATCAACTTCCGAGACCGAAGGCTTCACCTCGAGCGTGCCCAACTCCCAACCAATCGCTGCGGCTGGTGCTTGGAGCTGTACGCTTCTCCAAACCATCGAGAGTCGAATGCGACCATACCCAACGCCGCCGGATATGGGGTAGAAGCCGTTCACTTGCGATCTTTCTTTGAAGATCTCGCCCAGAGGTAGATGTACAATGCCCAAAAGAGGATCGTCTTCCTTGACTCTCGCATCACGGACCGAGACGTACACCTCCGCGCTCCGCCAGTCGCCCAGGTACCGTTCGGTGGAAGCATTGTAGAAAGGCTTCGCGTTCTTCGGCTTGGTTCTTGTCTTAAACGCTTTCCCATGGTTGATGATGACGGTACAGTAGGCGGATGGTAGACCTTCGCCTTCCTCTTCTTCGTCGTTGCCTTCCTTTGCTTTGTCGGTCTCGGTCTTGCTGACCCTCTCCAGTTCTAGGCCGGTGATTTGATGAATCTGAATGCTGAAGATTCCGCTCGGATAGCCTTCCGGCGGAGTAGATGAGATGATCATCGCGTCCTGCATGCGCTTCATTTCCTGTTGCTTCTGCTGGTCTAGTTCGTCCGCATCCCCCTTATGGCGGCCCTCCTTGATTTGTGCTTCGCGTAGTTTGCGTGAGCAGATCTCATCGGCTTTCTTCTCTAGCTGATCAATGCTTCTGATCTCGGCATCAAATGTCTGCTTTGCCAGTTGACAATTCTGTATCCGCGCTTTGGAGTAGTATCCAATACTCCAGTCGAGCTTGCCAGGCATATCGTCGCCCTTCTCGAGAGCCCTAAAGCCGTCTGAGCGGTGCCACATCTTGCCATTGGACTCGTCCCGCTTCATCACTTCCTTGAGGTCTACCTCGACCCTCCCAAGATCGTCGTCTGCAGTCATTTTGTCCGAGTCCCAAAGCTGAAGTCTGATCCGTTCGTCCACATTCAGCTCTCCTGGTGTTACCAGAACGTATGCCGTCTCATCCCACCACGGCTCCATCTCCTTGAGCAATAGTCTAGTCGACCACATCGGCTTTCCGAACTTCGCCCAGCCTACGCTGACATACGGATCCGATGAGCCATCTTTGAGAAGTGGGATGCCTTTGTCGCCGATCTTGAAGTCGTAGCCACGCTTGATGTTGACGACCAGGACTCCTCTAGCAGTGGTATCCTTCTTGAAGTCGTCCCCAGCGAGCATATCCTTGAGATCCAGGTTCAGACTCTTTGGTGCGACATACTGAGCCATTGCGGCGTCGACAGAGCTTTGCACGAAGTTGCTGATCAATGGCACATCCATGATATTCATTGCGTGCTTCGAGAGTGGCGTGCATGAAAGTTCTACCTTCGGCTGGCCAAGGAACGTCAGAGTGCATAGGGAGAAGAAGGGAGGATCCGGGCAGAGTTGGAGTCGTAGACGCATTGTTCCCACAACTCCACGAAGGTCCACCCAGACTGGAAACTTGACGTTGGCCGGCAGGTAGAAAGCCATGTAGAGATGCATGTCTTTTGCTCGGTCCTTGATGCTCCGCTTGCCAGCTCGTGCCCGGTACGCGAAAGACACCTCCATGTTAATGAAGTCGCCTTCCTCTGCTTCGAGACCTTCGGCGACCTGTTGCTGAGCGCCATCTTCGCCTTGCTCGATTTGGCCGTCCTGGCCACTTTGCTGATCACCTCCACCATCCTGGACCTCCCCCTTCCCCGACACTTTTCTATCGTTCGAGACATCGTCGCTGGATCCATGTAGCGTTCCATCTTCGCCGACCGATCGCGACGCTGCGCCGGTAGGGAGCCATCTGATCCCGAGTATGCGAATGCTTTCACTTCCTTGGCCAATGTCGTTGACACTTACCATCTGCACCATCTTCGGGAGTGACGCCTGCATCACGTCCTCCAGTGTGTCCGCTAGACTCGTGAACAGATCGGGGTTAATCAGCGGCCAAACCGAGCGCAGTAAGGCATTCAGCCATGCCACTGTCTCAGTTTCGTGGCCATCAGCTGGCTCGGCAGTCTTCTTTCCGTTGGCATCCCAGATCGCGTCGTCCCAGAGCGAACCGATCCTTCTCTCCATCCAGTCTCGAACGCCCCAAACCAGTCCACCTACACCACCCAACACGCATGACGTCAGGACCAGCCACAGCACTAGTTGCACGGTCCATAAAGGTGCATTCAGTTTCTTATTCGCAGCAGCAGCAACGGCATCAAAGCTGACAAGTCGTTCCAGCCCAAAGGCAACAAGCAGCAAAACGGATGTCCCTACCAGCCCTATCGTGACTCCACGCTTCGTGATGTCTGCTAGTTCCTGTTGGATTGTGTCGTACTTTGGAGGCGGGAACAGCGTTCGCATAGCATCATGACCTTGCTGGAGCTCCTTGGTTTCCTCTTGAAGCTGATCTCCAGATTTCCGCTTGTTACTTATGCCAGTGGCGGTCCTCGTGGTAGATCCAAAAGGCTCGTCATTCTCGGGAACCTCTTTCAATGATGCGGAAGTTAGGTCGTGGATCCGAACAGGCAGATGAGTCACGGGATCAGTGACTTCTCGCTCTGCGCGTTCATCTTTCCGGTTTTTGAGATCCTTCCGCCGTGCTCTCGGGTCCGTGGCGGATGCATCTGCCTGTGATGTGTCTCGAGTAGACTGGTCGCCATTCTGTTGGTCGTGGGATCTCTGTTCGTTGTTAGATTGGCCTCCATGCCCGTCTCCATTGGCCTCGTGCGGTGGGTCTGCAGTCGTTGGGCGTTCTACATCACCAGCCTGCTCGTGATCGCCATGACTGCCTTGCTGTTGAGCTGCAGACTGGCGCGCCTGCTTCTCTTCGCGGTACTTGCTAATGGTGGGTATTTGGTGGCGCTCGGTGTGTGGTGGCCTATAGCGATGGTGCTCCTCGGCATCGTCGTTGCCTGACATGTTTGTCCGATTCGCGGAATGGTGACCGGGTCTCAATGGTTCTAGCGAGTCTTCACCGGGCAAGTTTCGAGCTAATAAAGCATTGTTGGCCTCCGGTGCGTGAGGTAGCTCAGGCTGTTGGAAGCCTCGCGTCAAGTGTTGAAGGGGTCAAGTATTGTGGGAAGAATCATCAACAGGTGCACCTACTCTCACAGCACATTGATTCACTCTTTCCTGGTCGTTATGGCACACGGATTCTTGATTGAAGGTGGGGTATGAGACGCGTGCACCTTGGCGGACTCCCAAACGCGACAACGTCATCGTGCTGCGGTTTTGAGCGAATTCGAGTCGGATGCGCTACCGTCAGCGCTGGTCTCTGGCAATGCGACACTGGCACCGGGGTGAGGGCGTGAGCGAGACGGTGTGGTTGCACCGAGACGATGTGGTCTGGAATTTCGGTTGGAATGCTAATGAAAATGGGTAGCTGCCTTAGGCACGAGGGCTCTTCGGTATAGTGTTCTCTGTGAGTGGTCGGAGCAAGACAGATCTCGCAATGCGTTGTTCGACTTTTTTGCGAACCGTTGCCTTCCCTTGCATGTGTTTTAGGTCATCTCCTCGCCGAAATCAAGCCTGATTGTTTGTGTTGGCTCGTGCTTCTTATTCATACCGCATCTGCCCTCGAGATTCTAGACCCCTGCTACTCAGCCTCGCTGGCGCTTGTAGCTGTCTTCATCTCTCTACGGTCGCACACATCGAAGAGTATTCTGGAAGCTTCAGCCCTTCAGTCGCCCAATTTCCTGCCTTGCGCATTCATACTCGGCGATCTCTCCACCAAGGCGACGAACGAGGCTCATCAGTCTGACCGGTGTGGACTCGCTCACCGGTTTGGAGTAGCGGGGTCCGCTCGAGAACCTGTCGGGCCTCAAGGTCGGAAGCCGCGACTGTACCACTTGGACGACTAACTATACCACACCAGGGATAGGCCCGAGGCGGGTTTCGGGATGGCGTCTCGACCTTGGTAAGACCCAACAAGCCGTGGACCAGTGATCTTACGCTGCAGACGCCCGGTGAAGGCGGGTGCCTGAGCGGGTGTCACTACAGAGCGAAGAGCCTCGAGTCAAAATGGCGGCCGTCACCAGTGTCGTGACACCCGTCCCAGACGATGACCTTTGGGCTCGCTACCTCAATACGGCAATGCTCGACGACTCCTCAACGGCCGATTGTGCCGATGGCTTGTTCTATGTTGGCGACGGCGCCCCTTGCAGTCGTACCGTTAGCGGAAGTATATCTACTGTATACGCTCCCTCGACGGCTAGGACCACCAACGCTGCCCCGCGGGCCTCGCCGTGGCAATGGGCCGGCAGCAGTCGAGGAGATTATATCGCGACGGACCCGCCAACGGTCTACATGGCAGACCTAGCTGAGCAGTCCCTATCTAGGACCTACCCGCGTTCTCCGGAGAGTGATGGAGTGATGGTCACCCCCAGCTCTTCACAAGATCTGGACCACCATGCTGGTCCTCGCCCAGCGGACGGCGAGCATGATCTCAACAACACTTCCAGTCCAATGTCGACCAGCAGTTACGTATTCATCCATGGAGGACAGTCGCACAGTGCAGAGAGCAGCCATATTGTTGAGCACACCGCTCGATTGAATTTGAATCAGCGATACCATCCGTACGTGCCCGACCCAGGAGCATTCAACGCTCAACCTGCATCGCAGTCAGCCTTTATTACGCCTTTAGCATTGAACTCTTCGAGCGAGACGATCTCGTGGAACTTTGCACCTGACGAAGTTCTTCCCGATTATTGCCAGTCCGAGCCAAGCATCGCAGATTCGTCACAATTCTCAGAGGACATGCGCACCTCCTACTATGATATAGGTCATGAGCATACTGCTCCACCACAGGCGCTGGCGCGCACCCGAACAACGCTGGGAAGTCACGATGCCATGATAGCTTTCAGGGACAACACGGACGTTACTCAGATGTTGCGTGGTGAGCATTATGGCACTCTGCAGATGTTTCCCCAGCATGAACATCATTTCGATCGATACCATACACAACAAGAACTCGCGCGAAACAGCCTACGAGGGTCTTTGTCTGATGGCGGTTCGTCTCAGGAAGCATATCAATACGACCACTTCAGCAACGTTGCTCCTATGGAAGGCTCTCCATTCCGAGAGTATCAACCGTCCGACACGTACTCCTTACCCCAGTTCCAACAGCCTGTAGCAGTACCTATAGTACCAACGAGCGCTGATCTGGGCGGCGGATTGACAACGACCAGAGACAGACTGAGAATATCGTCACAACACAACCAAGCTATCGCACTAGAGGGCACACACGACCATCGCCACGTTCACCAAAACACCCGGCGGCAAGGCCCAGAGCGACCAACTAGAGGCGTTAGACGACCCTTGCCGTCCCTGGCTAAGGCGCCGCGATCGGAAACTGGTGCAAGTCACGCCCAACAGCGTGGTCATACTGTCAGAGGCGGACGGAAAGGCACTTTATCGGAGGAGAAGCGGAAGAAGAGTCATGCTATGCGCAAGGCGGGTGGCTGTTGGCGGTGCGCTTTCCAACGCGACCCGGTAATTATGACAGCCATGCCACTTATCGCATACACTAACTGGCTTACAGTGTCCGGACACAAACGAGCCGTGCCACCGCTGTCACGTAGCGGCCGAAAAAGGCCAGCTCACCTTCTTTGATTGCAATCGATCCAAGCTACCAGATTTCGTTCACGACTTTCTGCCCCGTAAGTCTAGGTCGAGACCTCCCGATTGCAATATGCCAAGTTGAGGTCTGCTGACATTGCGGTACTAGCTTCAATGACTGTAATGCATCAAAAGCAAACCATCGAAGATACTGTGAAAGAACAAGTCGTGCAATGGGATACAAATGCCATCGAGATCTACCTCACCAGTGGATACGGGCCTGCTCAACGGTGGAAGGTCCATGAATTTTTACCTAGGTCGAAGGACCTCATGGGCCAGTTCCAGTACTTGCAGGATCCAACGACCGGGCAACTACGGCCTACACACAAATATTCACCACCCCTTGGTTTGTTGAAACTCGATGCCAGCGACGACTACAACATTGAAACACATCTGGAAACTCTGCTATCTCCCGAATGGCTGGAGGACTTTGGATGGACCTGTTACGAAGAAGAGTCGCAGGTTGACTCCAAGTACTTTCAAGCGCGTCTGCTTGACCAGATCTGCAGACTGTTTCTCAATACGGGTAACACGGAGGTAATTCGTTCGTCGGGCCCAATTGAGTGCACTCTCTAACACAACGATAGCTTCGTGAGCTCCTCCAAGGCGTTATACGAATGATGGTCATCACCTACATCATGGGTCACACCCTCACGATTTCCGAAGACACACTACCGGATGTGCTGAGTCGCATCAGACTATCTGAACGACAACCGCCACGACAGCATACCTCGCCTCGCCTGGCTAATCGTCAGATCAAGTTCTACTTCGCGGTCCTTCGAACGAACATCTACCAGAGCATTTTGAATTGGCAGCAACAAACACTGAAGAGCAGTAAGCGGACGGGCGAGACCTGGCTCACGTCATTTTGCGCCATGCTCGGCTTCGCTATGGTGTTAGAAGAGATCCAGCGTACTATCATTATTCAGGCAGATGCGAAGATAAGGAAAGAGGAGATGACTCAAGAACAGGCCATGACAGAGGCTCGCAATGCATGTCAGCGCATAGACGAGCGCTATAAGCTGCTCGTTGGCCTGTTCCAATGCAAATACCGCAACAAAGCATGGGGCTCGAACGGCAGCTTTGGGCAGGGCACGCCGCGATACTCGGATCATGCGGCTCATACGTTCTTGGGGAACGTTCGTGCACTTTTGGAGGACAATAGTAAGCTTTTTTATCTGTGCCGAACCCGTTCTGGAGAGGGGTGCTAACGCGTTGCAGAGGAACATTTGGTGTTTCGAAAGGAAAAGACATTCTCGCTCGCGAATCAGTGCCAGTATACGTCGCGCTTGGTGGCCCACTTCTTGCTACCATTCTTGGAACTTCCGAAGACATGATGCTCGACTACAGTACACGGAGCTTTATGCACGAACGGCATATGAATAACTGACTATAATATATGGTGACGGTCTGAGCCGGCACGACATGAGTGACGGCCATTGCATTGGCGAGAAAAGAAACATATATAGCTCGCTGCTGAGTGTACATTTCGGACTTATCATTAATCACTTCGTCCTTCAGCAACGACAGTATATAGTGGCTAGGTCTACCCATGCCATGGTCCACGAGGGACAGACGAGTGTATGTTGCAGTCCAATATTCAGCAGACAAATGTGAGAATGCACACTTTGGCCTTGCATACATCGCGAGACTCGAGATTCTTGAGTCTGCTCTCGACCCCTCCCCCCGTCCTCACCGAGATGGGCTAAATCTGCTAGGTTCTCGTTAAAATTCACTTGCAAACTCACTTGCAAATTCACTTTCGCGTTCGACTCCAGAATTCATTCAACATTCACCGTTTGAATCCACATCCACGTCCAGACCAACCTCACATTTCTACAACGCCTCTGTTATCTTTGTTCGTTGAGGTATGAACGATTTTCATACTGCAAAAACGAACAGTCGCTAGCGTGTTGAAGATGGACCAATAGACGTTCGTTAACGATTTGATTTATAAAGAGAGTACTGTTATAAATATCTATATATATAGTAACGATACTTATTAACCTCCTAATTATATTAGAATCTAGACAACGATAAGCTACCTTAAGTATATACTTACATTTCCTTCGAGATACTACTTCGAATAATAAGTATACTATAATACTAGTTCCTATAACGTACGCTCGGCTAAGATCGATAACCGGACTGTAGCGGACAGCCCTTTGAAGGTATCATCGTACCATCGTTGTTCGTGTCGTGAGTATAGATGGAATTGCATTCATCTTGAAAGGCTCAACGAAACGAGACGGACGCTGCGTCTCCTTCTACACGACCATATCATACGCCAACGCATCGTCGCAGAGACTCTCCCGGAGCTTGTGTACACTACTGAAGTGTTAGCCTATCATAGTCTGCTTATATACCAGAAGGTAACGAGTACATACTTCTGATGAACAGGATGCTCTGCATAGACCTTGACGTCCTCTGGCTTTTCCAGGACAGCGATCAGTCCAGCGTTGTAGCCTTTGGCGCGAGCAGCTGTGCTCTCGAGCGGTGGTCCGAATTCGATCTTGACGAGCCCTTCACGGCAGTGAGCATCTGCACCAATTCCGGAGACTCGCAAGGAGACTCACCTGGGATTTGACCAACCATCCCTCTAACTGTTGCTTCGAGCTCCGACACTTGCTCCTTGGTTGTACTCGGCTTGAGCTTGAACAGGACTTGGAAAGATGTCAGATCGATCGATCGAGATATCCAATGGTTGTCGCCTACCAATGTGATGGACCACCATCTTGAAAGGTTAGGAACGATTTCTGTTACGAGAACCGTTAATTTCCTGAGGCCAATGGCGGCGTTGGTCTGCGAATGTGTCGGCGTGTCACACGCAGGAAATAACAACAACGAAGATATGGAATCGTCAATGGCAGTGAGTCGTGATCGAACAGCTCCTCGTCTCCTCCATCCACAATCGACTTCCTGTTACGCTCTGCTACCCCTCCGAGGCCGCCCAAGCTTCAAGGTCAATGGAGCTCACATCTCCGACTTCGCAACTCTACCTCACTTCAGTGGTAGCCATATCTCGCCCAGAGCTCAGAGCTCTACCAAGATGTCGATGCTAGTCGGAGAAGCCGATCGCTCCCGCGAACCTCGTCCCGTCCCAGATTCAACACCATCCAACGTCCTTGACCAGTTCAGTCTCAAAGGAATGGTAGTCGTTGTCAATGGCGCAGCCCATGGAATCGGTTATGCTGTGATTTTGGCCGAAGGCCGAAATCCCATGGGGCGCCAGTTACCGGACAACCTTAGGCCGTCAGGCCTCACTCCCGCCCACCGCGAGGTGCCGCCGGAGGCAAAAATAGAAAGCCTTAGCGCTGGTAATATAATCGACATTAACATAGAGAAGCCTTACCGTAGGTGATATTAATCGATATCAACATATATATAGTCGTAGAAACGTCGAGGCCATGGCAGAGGCCGGTGCCGATGTAGCGTTATGGTATAACAGCAACTCATCAGCGATCGAGAAGGCGAAAGGACTGTCCGACACGCATGGTATCGAAGCAAAAGCTTACCAAATGCCTGTGACTGATGCGAAGAGGATCGAAAGCACTCTCGATGAGGTTGTAAAGGAGTTTGGGAAGGTAGATGTCTTCGTTGCGAACGCTGGAATGGCGATCTCGAAATCGGTGTTGGAAATGTCGCTTGAGGAGTACGAGACGCTACGAGCTGTTAACTGTTCGTGTCTCCAGATGATCTCGCGAGCCAAGGATGATCTGCTATCGCGATCGTAGTCGATGGAGTCTTCTACTGTGCGAAATACGCCGGGACAATCTTTAAGAAGCAAGGCTTCGGCAACCTGATGATCACGTCAAGCATCTCCGGCCACATCGTCAACGTCCCTATAGACCAGCCCGTGTATAATGCCACAAAAGCAGCAGTAACACACCTAGGCAAAAGCTTAGCAAGGGAATGGCGAGACTTTGCTCGGTAAGTCCTTCAGCAGTTCCAGCGCCTTACCTTGAACTAACGCATCGATCATTCAACATCGTCTCCCCAGGCTTCTTCGATACGAAATTAGGTGCAGCACCCGCAGTTCTGCCAGAAGCGCTTCGTATGACGCCACTTGGCAGGCAGGGAAACGTAAAGGAGATCAAAGGGCTATACTTGTACCTTGCGAGTGATGCGAGCTCCTACCAGACGGGCAGTGATGTGATCATTGACGGTGGATATACGTTGCCTTACAGAGCAGATGTCTCGATTTGTGAGCTATAACCTCTCAGGCTGCTGCATCAGTCGCGCTCTCAGTGACCTGGTCGGCCCAGTCGCGAGGTGCCTCTCCGGCCGTTGATGCAGCTGTGGCTTCGGTCGATGTGCTACTGTCGTTCTCGATCGCCATCGATGCTTCCTGTTCGTCTTGGACCTTCTCTTCCGCCTTGGTGGCAGCACCAGTGCCCTCATGATCACTTGCGACATCTGCCAGCTCCTCGCCGAGCTTCTCGCCTTCCACCTTGACCTTATCATCCCCATCCACAGCTACTTCATCGTCCTCCGCCACAGCATCAACCCCCTCATCGTCACTAGCCCCACTCGCCCTCTCCTTCTCCTTTTCCTCTTCTGCCAACTCCGCAGTCATCCAGTCGTCGACCACCACCGTCTTCCTGGGCTTCACCTTCTCAACAACCTTCTTCTTTGCAAACGTCACCTTCCCATCCCCGAGCGCCGAGAAGGCGTTACCACCTTGTGCGCCGGAGCCCACACCAGACGCCATAGCACCTCGAGGTGCAGACTTCTTCGCTGCAACCTTCGACCATCCGTCACCCGGTCCACCATCGGACTCTCGGCGAAGGATGTTGAGGGACGAGTCTGTGGCGCAGAGCTCGGCGCTTCCGTAGCCTTTGGTCGATATGGCGGTGATGAGTGGTAGCTTGATGCATTGGAGGACCTGCTCGAGGTCGTTGCCACCCAGCGCCTGGCTCTGCGCCTTCAACACCACTTCTTCGCTTGGGAGAAATTCGATATCGAACGTCAAGCCCATGCTGTCATGCACTTGCCTCTCAACTTCGCTTCGTAGCTCATCGATCGTAAGCCCGAACTTCGGATGTGCGATCACGAAGGCGTCGAGCGGCTCGTCCGTAGCCCTTTTACGACTTGTCTTTTGCGTGCCTTCGTTGTCGGATACATTCGCACTCGCAGTCGCCGACTTCTGCGCCAGTTGCCGGATCCTCAACGCTTCCGCTAGGGTCTTGTGTGGCGCTGAGACGAACTTTGGCGTCTTCCAGATCATGACATGCCGATGTGGCTCCGGGTCCATACCCTCCGACTCGAAACCAAAGTCTTTAGCAAGAACGTGAAGAAATTGTCGCTCATGCGAACGCATAGGCTTGAAGCGCAGCCGTCTCTCGTCCTGGGAAGCAGCGAAGACTCGAAACTCGCGCTCCTGCGTTTGTGCCCACTTGAAGTGCTCAGCAAACATGGTGAGGGTCTCTGGAGAATACGGGATGTGATCAGGAGCTTCGACGTAGGCGGAGGTATCGATATTGAGCGCCAGAGCGAGCTTGCGGTTGCGCTCAAGTCGTTGACACTCCTCGTTGCACGGTAGAGTTTTAGTTGTGTTGCCCTCATTCGATTTTGAGGCGCCACACTTCATCTCCTGCTTCTGCGCCTGGCAATCGCACATGATGTAGATCTTGCTTTGGCACGGCTTTTCTTCTTTGCACGGGAATGGTGCATGGCATGCGTTCTCCATATCCGGGTGCCCGCACGCTTTCTTCGGCTTGCCACACGGCTGCTGGCAAGATTGGCCATCGGCATCCTCGCAGTCGCCTGGCCGATGACAGAGTTTGCGGCAATGGTGGGATCCACAACGCAGCAATTTTCCGCAAATCTCGCCGCAACGGACATCTTGGAGCCAACACTGCTGGTGCTTGCGTTTCTTCTTGCCGCACATGCAGTGCTTCTCGATCAGGAAAGGGCACTTCGGACATGCCTCGTCGTCCTCATGGCAGTTGTGCGGGACTTGCGGATGGCCGCAGGTCTTCGATCTGTTGCAGGGGTACCGACAAGGTGGCGCATTGGTACCGCAAGGTAGTGGAGGCTGCAGAACAGTGCGCCCGCAGTGACAGCTAATCTCTTCGAAGATGGCTTCGCGGCAGGTACCACACGGTCCACGGTGACAAAGCTCCTGGCAGTAGTGGGTTCCGCACTTCAGAAGTCTTCCGCAAGCCAAGGTACAAATGTGTTCGGCTTCGAATAAGTCGTCATAGTTCCGTGTTACAGATCCAAATGGTCGTTGCTTCTTCTTCATACTCTGCCGCTCAGCAGCTTTGCGCTCACCAGGACAACATCGCTCGTCACAGTTGTGCCGGCCACAGTTAAGAAGAACCTTGCAAGTCCTTGCGCATTGAGGTAGCTCCTCCTTTCCTTGATGGCAAATTGTCCTTGACGTAGTGCGACCGCACCTACATTTGATGTCCACAACTTTCATGCATGGCAAGCAACTGCCAGTATGACATAGATTCTCATCTTGATGTCCGCATGGTAACGTCTTACCGCAAGCTTCGGGACAGTGTGGAATGAGATCCGTACAGCTCTTCCGGATCGTGTCACTGAGTTGAGCCAGCGGCGTCTTGCCACACGGGCAATGTGTAACAACGTCGGGAGACCGTGGACAGTGTCCGGCCTCCGCTTCCTGTGTATGGCACGTCTTATCGCAGTGGTGCTCGCCGCAGTCGAATGGTCGCCCGCACACGTTCTCACAGTCAAAAGATCCAGTCCAGGTCTCCTCCACACTCTGTCCGTCGTCACTAGCGTGGGTCCGCTTACTTTCCAGTTCATCTCTTAGCTCATCGCAGATAACGTCCTTCTCCATCCGACCACAATAGCATCTAGCAGGCACACGCACTTCACAAGCGCCACAAAGTCCTTCGTGGCAAGGCTGTGGACATGTGTGCTCTCCGCACGGCATAACCTCGCCGCATACCTCCCCACAGCTCCACCCCGTGTCGTAGTCAGTCTGCGAACATCGCTTCGTGACTTCGTGTTTTCCACAGAAGCACACTTGAGTTGGGCCAATGTGGGCACAAGGAGGGCAAGGACCAGCATGGCAGGTCAGATCGCAGTGATGAGGACACTTCTTCGCGCGCTCCTTGCCGCACGTATTCCCACAGGAATGTGGCGGAAGTCCGGCCACTGGTTTGGGATCGGTCTCCTTGCCGCACCAGCAGGCATAGAGTTTGGGTGTTTCATCTTTGGGTAGATTGCAGCCTGGACATCGCCACTGTCGCGGCTGATCACTCTGACCGTCTTGAACTTGCGACTGTGCTGCTGTAGAGCCCTCGTTGGAAGACCACTTCTTGATGCACGTCAAATGGAAGACAGTCCAGCACGTATGGCAGGACCAGACCTTTGAATTCCGGCGGACCTCGCTTGTACATATAGGACATTCGTAGTGGCCGTGGTCGATATCCTCATGAGTTCGAGTCGCGATATCCGGTGCCTGAGATTTCGATGCCCGTCTTTGCGGTCGTCTGGTCTGGGGTTGTTTTGTTGGAGCTTGTCGTTGCGCTGTGGGCCGTCCCGGAACAAATGCCGGTGCATCGGCTTGGAGTCCAGCTGAAGCATTCGACTGGAAGGCCGCCGTGTTGTCCTGCGTAGTTAGTCGGCCACCGAACTGCCGTCCGTTGACCGTGCGGATCTCAGTGGCCCGTCCACCTCTACCTCTCGCACGGCCCCTACTTCGCGAGCTGGCGGATGCAGAGTCATGCTGTTGCGATGAAGTCTGCGCACCAGGTTGAGGAAGAGTAGTGGGCGTCTGATCTGGCCCAATACTCGAGGGTCGGAAGCTTAGAGAAGCGTTTGCGTTGCCTCTTCCTCGTCTTGGTCGGTTGTGGCGTTGGCCGCGAGTTGGTCCGCTGGAAGTTTGCTCGAAGGGCTGAGAAGGTACAGGAGGAGCCTCCATGATCTGGAGCACACTGCGGTGATTCGGTTGCTGTGTTCCGTAATACTGCCGCCGGTGTCAACTGAGATATGTTCGTGTCATAGAGTCTGGAGGCTGACGGTCTCTTGTCGGAGTAAGGAAATGCAGGCTTTCACAATTGCAGCCCGCTTGGAACAAAGTGAAGCAAATAAAGTGAAGACTCCCGGCCGTGAGTGCTGAAGATGTCAGGCAAATGTATGTCGTTTGCATGGACCTGTGGCGAAGTCGTTACTCATCGTGAGTGATCCGAATCGGCGTTAGTATGTGCTAGCGCGCGGGTCTTACCGGCGCCAGCCGAAACAACATGGGGATGCTATTTTGTTCCGTATCAAAGTCGCAGCAACATGGCTACGGAGGATGAAGTGCCACAGCAAGGCTCGAAGAGAACACACGACGAGGCTGAAGGAAACAATGGAGCGCCTCCGACTCACCAGGACGAAGATGACTCGTCGGACGATGACCTTGGGCCAGCCCTTCCAACAACAGATGCTGCAGCACCAGCGAAGAAACGGCGGAAACTCCCTTATGAGAAACAGTACATCGCCGCGCTGCCCTTATCTACGCGGTACTCCAAGTCGCTGATGCACAAGGACCAACTCTCCTTCTGCACCTTCACCCCGCATACCGACTTCCTCATTACAGCTTCCATCGATGGTGTGGTCAAGTTTTGGAAGAAGACATCTGGAGGAATTGACTTCGTGAAGGAGTTCAACGCACATGAGGGCGAAATAAGGAGTGTGAGCGTGAGCGCAGATGGCAGGAGTTATGCGACATCTGGGGAGGACGGGACGGTGAAGGTGTTTGACGTTGTCACGTTTGATCTGCTTGCTATGCTGCAGCCAGAGAGTGGCGCAAAAGCAGTGTGCTTCGTGCATAGCGCTGGTGCGGCGGTGCCTCTGCTTGCAGTGTCCAGCGACCAGGATGGGAAGATTGCGATTTATGATGGAAGGGGGGAAAGGCAGACCCCGTTGCATAACATCACTCGACTACATCGAAAGCCTGTCCACTTGTTTGCATATAACAATGCCTACGATTGTGTGATTTCCGCCGACGAGAGCGGCATGATGGAGTACTGGCAGCCTTCGGGATCCTACGGGAAACCTGACAACGTTTTCGAAATCAAGAGCAATACGTCGCTCTTCGAGTTCAAGAAAACCAAATCTGTCCCCAGCTCCATCACGATATCTCCAACGGGCGAGCACTTCACTACTTTCTCGTTTCCCGACCGCAAAGTCCGCGTCTTCCACTTCGCCACTGGAAAGCTCTACCGCACTTACGACGAAAGCATCACAACAATAACCGAGATGCAACAAGCTGGCACCCTTACCAACCCGCCCATGGAGCCAGTTGACTTCGGCCGCCGCATAGCTGTTGAGCGCGAATTAGAAAACCCAGCCATCCGCAACCGTGTCAACATTATCTTCGACGAAAGCGGCCATTTCATCCTCTTTGGCAGCATCCTTGGCACCAAAGTCATCAATACCCTCTCCAACCGCCTCGTCAAGCTCTACGGCCGGGATGAACCATTCCGACCTCTCAACCTATCCCTCTACCAAGGCCAACCCGACAAGAAAGATCTCGTAACCCTTCAAATGGCCGCCTCATCTAATCCTCTCCTCGCAGAAGCCGAAGCGCGAGACGCAATGCTCATCTCCACAGGAAGCGGTAAGCTGCGCTTCTACATCTTCAACAACGACACCTCCATCTCCAAGTCCGACCGCGACGTGCATAATGAGAAACCGCGCAACCTCAACTCCAATAAGAAAGCGCAGCAGGAAGCCGCAGAGCCGGAAAGCCGGATGGCGAGCTCGGCTACCATTCACACGACTCTAGGAGACATCAGCATTCGTCTCTTCCCCAACCAAGCACCCAAAGCCGTCGAGAACTTCACCATTCACGCCCGCAACGGATACTACAACAACATTCTCTTCCACCGCATCATCCGCAAATTCATGATCCAGACCGGCGATCCTCTGGGTGACGGCACCGGCGGCGAAAGTATCTGGGGCAAAGATTTCGAGTCTGAGTTCAGCCCCGATTTGAAGTTCGATAAACCGTATATGGTCGCGATGGCGAACGCTGGAGACGGGATGAATGCGAGTCAGTTCTTTGTGACGACGGAGAAGGCGGCGTGGCTGGACGGTAAGCACACGATCTTCGGACGAGCAACGGGCGGGGTGGAGGTGGTGCATGCAATCGAGAATGCGAAGGTGTACAAGGAGAGGCCGGTGGATGATGTGAAGATTGTTAATATTTCGCTTGGTGGATGATTGGGATCGTTTAAGGTAAGGCTTGGATAGGAAAGTTTATCAAACCGGCGCTCTGATAGCCAACAATCATGCGTAAGCTCTTCATGGTGAATGCTGGTTTGACATTACTGTCTGTCTCGTTGTCTCATACACTCGTCATCTGCGTGTCCACACAACCATCATGCCGCGTACCCACCACTATTCAACTGCCGTGGCTCCCCAGCAGCCTCAAAGGTCCCATTCTCCAGTCTCCTCAAGCTCTGCGCCGAAGAACTGCCGGGCGCCATCCAAGTCACATTGTGGCCTCTGGAGATCATGAAATCCACCGTCTCGTTGTTGTAAGCATATTCAAACGCGATCTGATTCGGCACCAGCTGATCGTGGAATCGTGGCCGCGCTAGAGCTTCTGGGGCCGTCATGTTCTGGTCGAGGACGTGCCAAAGATTCTGCAGGGTGGACGTTATAATCCTGCTTCCGCCAGCAGCGCCAACAACGAAATAGAGCGTGCCGTCGGCGTGCTCGACAATGGTTGGAGTGATGGAGCTCAGAGGTCTTTTGCCCGGGCGGATGTAATTGTTCGGTGATGGCAGATAGCCTACAGACAGAAGGGCAAAAGGGTTAGCAAATCTCTCAGACAAGGTAGGGGTTTGCCCATTGCTTTATTACCGAATGCGTTTGAGCTACCTGGGATGCTGAAGTCGTTCATCTCATTGTTCATTATGACTCCTGTCTCTGGCACCATCACATGGGAGCCAAATAGGAGGTTCACAGTGGTGGTGAGAGAGACGCTCATACCGCTGGCATCGCTCACAACAACCGCAGAAGTACCAGGAGTTTCCAGTGATTCAAATCCAGTTGGATCATAAGCCGAGACGTTGAGTGTATGGGTGTCGCTGATCTTCTGGCGGATCTGGGCTGCGATAGTGGCATTGAGCATCTCGGCTTCGTACTCGTACATGCCGTCCACAAACTCGGGATCGCCTAGCTCGCTTCGCTGACCATACGCAAAGCGGATAGCTTCATCGAAACGATGGGTCGAGATGTTGAGAGTTGCTGGCCAGCCGAGATCGTTGAACCCTTCGCTGATCTTCATCACGGACATGGCGACAGTCCCAGACGATGGAGCACTGCAGCTTCGTATTCTGTAGTCCCGGTAGTCAATCATTGCCGGCTCGCGCAGAGCCACAGTGTAGTTCTTGAGATCCTCCATGGTCATGGTGCCGTTGTGAGCTTGCAGTGTAGCTATCGTGGCTTGCGCGATGGGGCCAGTGTAGAAGACATCCGGGCCTCTCTGAGCGATAGTTTCCAGAGTGTCTGCGTACCTCCGTCTGGTGATGGTGTCGCCCAGCCCCAGAAGCGTTCCGCTGGGAGCGAAGTCAATAGCCCAGGTAGGCTGCTTGACTAGGAAGTTGTCGATACCAGCGATAGCCAGTGCCATGTATCGCACGAGATCTTCGTTTACGGGCCAGCCATGACGAGCAACACTGCGAAAATGAATGGGCATATTAGTCTATGTCTCCGACAGGAACCACGTGGTGTCTCAGCGGAGGGTGTTCTGGCCATTACACTTACTGTACTGCCGGCATGACCACATCACTCCACGGGAGGGCCCCGTAGTTTTCGTGGAGGTATGCTAGGCCGCGTAACTCCCCTGGTACGCCGCTCGCCAGGCCGCCATATATACTGCTATTGGTATTGTTGTTGTACATATCCTGGAAAGCGGCTGCTGGTGCTGTTTCGCGGAAGTCGATGTCCTCGAACGTGCCGTTGCTGGTTCTCAGCAGCATGAACCCGCCGCCCCCAATGCCACTAACACGATAAGCCTTGCTGTCCATCGTGAAGAGAAGCAATTTAGTTACCTGTGGTAGATGCCGATAACACCGATACAAAGCACCGTACTCACAAGACTATCTGCAGCATTACCTCCAGCCTTTAGAGTATCGATGCCTCTTGAGCAGACAACGAGTATCCGTCAGCAAGGTGTCTGTTATCCGTGAGGCGGGATGACTCTTATCGTGAATATACTAACATCGTAGAACATATCGAACTCTCGGAGGCGACAGCTCCAAGCTTGTCGTGGCCCGGGTCTGACATAGCATTGGAAGCGTCTCGCTCTTCGTACATCCATGCTGGCGACGCATGGCTGACCTGCGATAACAGAAATCCCGGCAACGCCAACACAAACGAGGTCTTCATATTGATAGTAGAAATGAGAATGAGAAGGAGGAACGAATCCAAACCCATGCCCCTGCCGTCAATCTACCAGCACGCCGCTGCCACACGGAAAAGCAAGGCGGGATTCTTACTCCTCACTTATCCGTGGTTTCGTGTATCACCGAAAGAGGCAGGTGCGTCGGGCCGATCTCGGCACAACATCTAGCCACGTTGATTGGCTGAGCGTTGCCGTATCACGCAGAGATCGGTTCGATTCGTATTTTTTAAGGTAACGTGTGGCAACGACATCAATCTCTTAGGGTGGGAAAACGACACCAGTCCATCGCGACTCGACCCTGGCCAAACGTGCTATCAGAGACGCCCGAGAGCAGCTCGGAAAAACTCACATCGTTCGTGCCCCTTCTGTTGGCTGGCAGGAAGGTCTTGCTGCACGGAAGGTGTTGTCTCGTTGTATCGTTGATAGATGGACTGAGCACAGAACATCAAGCGATGTACGTTTGTTAACTACCAGGTATGAGCACAATAGGATATGGCAAACTACCAGTTGAGCCAAAGAGCAGGAGCGTTACATGTGGCTGGTCAAGCACAAATCTCGCAGTGCTCAGGCAATAGCTGTATTCGTGCTTCTTATTGCTGTCACTGCGTCTTGGCTCCACCCATCACTGACCGTATGGGTTCCGGACAGTAGATCCGCGATCTGTGCCGCCACAATCTCGGTACCAACGTCACTCATGCCAGCAGTGTCAGGCCTCGCGGCATCGAACTGTGAGCGCTGGCAACGTCGAGTATGGATGGCTGCTGGGGCCGGAAGCCAGCATGTAAGCCATCTGGATCTCTTCTCGCATCCTGCGTTAACCTAAGACGGCTATTCGCTTAGATTTTCGCCAACAGATGCGTGAAATGGGAGAAAGTGTTGCACGAGGCCGAACGTACCATCGATACGCAAGAGGTGTGTGGTGCCGGTGCTCCCCATTGTAGGTGGGTAAGTCGGGACATCGGTGGCCATAAAGCGACCAGGATCGTGGTAGTCCAGAGCTGACCCACCTCCGAGAGCTCCATATCGTAATAGTAAGCCGTGTCCAGCGACTCCGGGAAAATTGACTGATCAGGCAGGACCATCTCGAGAACATGCAGATAGACGGACCATCCCACACAGCCTGGAGCTTGGTCGAACGCAGTCACCATGCAGGCCGCCGGCAACATGCATCGTACGAGACAGTCCGGGAGGTTTGAAGAACATGTAATGACTGCGGAATCCACCTCGCGTCTCGTGCTGATTGAAGCCATGAGACTGTCGACCGGCCTCTTTGACCGAGATGGCTGCCATCATACTTTGCATATTCTAATAGAAAGATTCGAGAGCTTTTGCCGGGGTTACTGTGACTTTCGAGCGTCATCACCTCGGTTGCGGGACCATTGCAGTGGAATTATCGTGTAGAGAAAACTACTGCAATGCGAACATCGCATGTGGGCACGGTCGCGATCATGACATTCCCTCCCATGCTATCGCAATATCGTGCTGGCCTTGAATGCGGCTCACACGGGCGTCGATCTCGGTCCTTTCGATCTCCCACGGTGTTGCACGATCTGAACGTCTGATACATGGATCTTTAAATCACCCAGAGCGGAACTCTGCCTTGTAGATCCAGGGGAGTGGCCCGTCGTGCGCAATCGCATGACATCGCTTGCAACGGCATTGGACTCAAGCATCGATCAGTCTGGTCTAGTTCGGTGGCACGTGGGTGGCAAACGCAAGCCGGGGAAGTGAGCCGGCGAGCCTCGCCAGCGGAAATAGCCCTTTCGAAGGTCATAGGCCATGTTTTCTTCATTGAACTTCGTACAAACAAAGGCTGTGAGGGCGAGGAAGTAGTTGAAGTACTTGGACTTCTCGACTTCGGGGGCTGAATCCTGTAAATTTGAATGTGAAGTCGAAAATCACCAGATTGGGCCACTAGTTGTCGACTAGCGGAGGTGAGTCCGGCGGCTTTATGTCGCAAATCCATCGCAAGCCATGCTTCGAACCTTGCTAGCGCACGGCAGATGGCTGTAGGGGATCAATTGGCACGCGGCGTGGCGGTGCACGTCGAGAATCCCGCCAACTCCGAACGTGAAGACATAATCGTATTGTAGTTGCAGATGAGTCGGTGCTCAATGTGGGAAGCGAGCCGTCCAGCAACCCGCGAGCAGTGAGCTTTGGCAATCCCGGGTCCACGACCTCGTTACGCAATCGTCCAGGATCAAGCTTTGCCACCGCGAAAGCGAGTACCTACCTTGTGTCCGCCTGCGATGACTTTCCAGTCACTGCGGATCGAGTCCGTCCCTGAACCTTCCAGCAGCAGCTCGTGCGCCTCGGTACTCGTTCGCTCGCTACCAAACGTCGAAGCAACCGGGTGGCAAAAGCAGTCATACATCCTTGCTCAAACGCGTACCCTCCCAGAAGCTGCTGCGCGACCTGGTCGTTGACAAATCTGCAGTCGCAGGAGGTCTGTGACTATAGCTGAGTGCGGCTCAGAGACAGAGCTTAACCTTTGTCAGTGGTTCACCGACTCCAAACTACTCATGCAGGTCGAAGATCTTTCGCTCACTATGGCGCCCTCGAAGATAGATATTTCGGTGAGGATTACTGCAGGAGATCTATCCGCTCGTGTGATCCTTGCAGATCGTGTGGCGTCTCGTGGAATATGTACAAGGTATAGTACAATTTATGCGTTAATGGCTCTCTACTAGCTGATAGCAACCCGATGACCGCCGTTGACCGGATCGAAACGCCCAGTGGTCTAGATCCGTCCTGGTCTGCCAGTAAACACTCCAAGGCTTCTCTCCCGTCTTCCGAGTTCCGCTTTTCGAATGCACTGAACCTGGACGTCGAGCTTAGGTCCGGCTGTCGAACGTCGAAGAGTCGCTAATAGCGCAATCTTACCTTGAGCTCGAGCCGTGCGTTATTAACCGCGACACGTTCTTTGCTCAATCCTTTGCTCCTCTACAGACGTGTATCACCATGAGTGACCAGAGTTCGGACAATGTCGAGTCGGCAGGGCTGGGTCCAGGCCAAAGTCGGAACAGCAGTCAGTACAATGCGTACTCCAGCGGTGCCGCTGGCCAACCGCCAGACAGGTAACGTCCATTCTTCAACTCGAAGGGCTCATGTGAGCGACAATTGACTGTCCTCGATTCTAGTGCCGCATTTCACTCTCAGCTCGAGTATGTGTCTCAGCCACGGTTGCAAGGCCTTGCGACCGCCTACGCACAACTATCCTTCGATCTAGGCGCTCTTCGAGGTGCACTGCCACCTACCAACAACCAAGAACACATGAGCCCAACTCTCCAGTACGGAGTGTCAGACAACGTTGGGGTTCGATCACCTTACCAAGGTTACCATGTGCCGCAACATGGCCTGGATCCCAGGGGCCCGGCCAGTGCGCCTAGATTGCAGCAACACATGGGGCCCCAGTACGGCAGCGCGCCTTCTCAAGGCGCGACGATGCCTCCTCAAGGCGCGACGATGCCTCCTCAAGGCGCGACGATGCCTCGACACCCAATGCAGTTTATGCCTCAGGGACAGTATGCACAGTTCGATCCGTACGCATTCAATGCGGCTCCACCCCAAATCAATGTCATAGACCCTCGCACAGGCTACCCCAACAGCTACGGGATGGGTCCTCAAATCGCGGATGGGTTTGGACAGTACGCGCGACGTGGGTCTGAACCTGGTCCGATCCCATCATACCCTCGAGGGCCACCACGGAAACCAAAGCAATCAGGGCATGCGTTGTGGGTGGGTAACCTGCCGCCAAACGCGAATGTGACCGATCTGAAAGACCATTTTTCCAAAGATGCCACAAAAGAAATTGAGAGTCTGTTTTTGATCTCGAAAAGCAACTGCGCATTTGTCAATTACAGGACTGAGGCAGCTTGTGTGGGTGCCATGAATCGTTTTCACGATTCGCGCTTCCACGGTGTCCGCCTCGTCTGCCGCCAGCGTAGAGGGTCTACCTCTGGATCAAACACAAGTCAATCGCTACCCCTGGAGCCATCGGAAACACCGCCATCGCACCATAGTTCGACCGGAAGCGCCGTGCCATTGATAGTCGAAGAGCCCTCAAGCCCAACAATAGTGGGCGGTGACCGCACAGAAACTCGCGTCGACTCTTCCCAAGATGTGGCAGCTTCCGTGTCCGAATTCAATCACAAAGTGCCGGAAAAGTTCTTCATCGTCAAGAGCCTCACAACGCAAGATCTAGAAGCTAGCGTTCGCAACGGCATCTGGGCTACACAGTCTCACAACGAGAAGGCGCTGAATGAAGCCTACGAAAACGCCGACAATGTCTATCTCATCTTCTCAGCCAACAAATCTGGAGAGTACTTTGGCTACGCGCGCATGGCTTCCGTCATAGCCGGCGAACCTGTCAACCTCAGCTCCACCTTCTCAGAGGCTGAAAGTCCATCATCGGGCTCACCACATTCTATCGTGACTCCGGCAACAGCTTCCGCGCCACGAGGGCGGATCATAGATGATTCTGCGAGGGGCACGATCTTCTGGGAGGCCGAACACTCCGATGATGATCAAGAGGGTGCACCAGATAAGGCCGAAGGAGAGACTGTGGGCAATCAAAACTGGGGAAGACAATTCACAATCGAATGGGTATCGACGGCGCGTCTCCCATTCTACCGGACCCGAGGCCTACGCAATCCATGGAAGTAAGTGATGAATCGTGACACGAAAAAACTTGTTGTGCTGACCATGGTTCCTTAAAGCGCAAACCGAGAAATCAAGATCGCGAGGGACGGCACGGAGCTGGAGCCTTCTGTTGGTCGCCGAGTCATACAGATGTTCCACCGGCCTTCTCCTGGGCCTGCTCAGCAGACTCCTGGTATGTACTGAGGGGCAATCTGTATCTACGCTTTGGAAGCATCGGAAATGCTTGGGATGTCGCTGGAACGTGTCTACTTGGAATTTCCGGGTGGCGTAGGATTGCATCAGCATCACGGAGCGCTGGGGAGACCTCAAAGTTTGCTGCGACATCATTGATAAGGGCATGGTGGCGCAGGGGTTGTCTCCGAAATAATGACTGGGATGTCATTAACGTATTTTAGTGATGCAGCTCGCGCACTGGCAGCCATTTCATAGTATAGCCTACTACACGATTCATCCTACGATTCCAAATAGCCGACGCCCGAGACTTCTTCCCTGGATGAAAGAATGGGTCGAATTAAGCTGGTCTACTAACAAGAAGCCAGGGCCGTTGGACTAGAGCCGATGATTCTGTGGCTTCACGGTGGCGTACACTTTTAGCTCCGCATGGAAGATCGGTACGCTAGCAACGTTCGTGGCTGTAGCAGTCTGGGAACAGGGGTTCAAACCAGCTGGCATTCTTCCGCGGCCTTAGGCCTTCGGCTTCCGTGCCATTATCGTTGACAAGTACCTGGGGGTAGTCGTGTTGTTTCAACACCGCTCGCTACAGCGATGCTAGCATCGTGGAATTGAGAACAAGTTTAATTTGTTTCTATGCTTGACCATGTGAAGCTGAAGCGAGATAACAGTGGCTGTGGTGGCGACCAATTATTGAGCACACGGTCGCTTCAACATCCCAGTAGATCGGTCCGAATTCATGCCTGTTCACCGGGCTGCCCTGCCAAACGGTGCCTTTGTATTGGTCCACATAACCAGCTCGGACAACAGACAGCGATTCTCTTCATGCTCAGTATGGTATCCCATTGGTCAACAGCTGGAAGTAGTCGTACACGCCAGTTGAATAGCTCCTCTCACTGACATGGACGATATGTCGAACGAAATCGGCAGCTTCGCGCTCTGACTTCTCCAACACAAAGCGTTCTCGGAAATGTTTCATGGTCTGTGGCTTGAAGCAAGGCAAGCCCGAGTCCAGCATGGTCATCACAATGTGCGCCAGCTGCTCTACGTACTGGCGCGAGGCCAGGAAAGCTTTGACACACAGCTCTTCGAAGATCTTGAAAGACTGCGAGTCCTTAGATCCCCCCATCACTGCGACCATTTCGGGTGTGAGCTTGAAGGGCGCGCGTTCGAACTTCACACCACCAGGAACAACGTCGAAGCAGAAACCAAAGTCGATGTGTAAGACGTGGCCGGCGTCGTCGACCATAATGTTGCCGTTGTGACGATCCTTGAATTGCAGAAGGAACGAGATGATCGAGTAGGCGGCCATGCTTTTAATGAAGTTGCTGCGAGCTTCCTGGAATCGGATCGAGTCTTCGTGGCCGTACTTGGAGATAAAGTACTCGTACAGGCCGTTGACTGCCTCGCGACCAAGCATGTCTCGCGAAATCGAGTTCGGTAGGACGTCGATCACGCCACATCCAGGTGCTGTCGCAGTGACTCGATATGGAAAGACGTATACGTCCAAGCCGACACTGTTGAAGATACCACGGAAGCATGCGATCATCTGCAGCGCAAGCACATCCTGTCGACAGTCGTCGCCGACCTTGAAGATGGCCGATTGCCAGACCTCATACGTTCTGGGCTTGTGGATCCCACCATTCTGGGCTTGGCTCTCCACGATGGCGTCTGGCGAGACTTCATCCTTCCGTATTCGAAACGTTGCCATGAAAGGTGCCTTTGCATGGCTTTGCAGTGGCTTCCCTGACTTGCGATCGACGCCGATGACCACACCATCAGGATTACTCGGCAAGTAGACTCCAACTTCGACTGGAATCTTGCGCAACTCCTCCTCAATCTTCTGCTTCTTCTCCGGCTTCGGACTCTTGATGAACGGCTTCAGCGTACCAGATATACCAGTGACCTTGCCGAAGAAGTCGAACTCCCGCTCATAGAAGCCCTTGTCTTCGGTAGAGAAACTCGCAATAAGCGCATCCATGACTCTGTCCAACACAGGCTTGACGGGATCAGGCTCAGTAGACTCTTCGTCTTTGTACGCATTCGCTTTCATGTTCCAGATAATTTGATGAGCGAACAGCTGTGAGAACGTCGCTGTCTCGATGATATACCTCTCCACGTAGCCTAGAGCGTCATACCGAAGTGTCTGCACGATTTGAGGAACATAGAAGAACGTGACATCTGTTGAATGACTTTCCAGCGCTCGAACAGCATACTGGATTATCAGTGGGTGGTTGCCATAAGCTGGCATGAAGTATGTCACTGCCGCCATTGGGTTGATTGGAGCCCAGTACAGCAGATACTTGAGCTGTGTCTTCACGTCATGGGGCAGCGAAGACCCTAGCAAGACGTAGAGTGCGTCAGCATCGCCGACAACTCTCTCCGGCTGGCGTAAAACGTAAGCACGGATTTGGCTGACCAGTGTCTCCGAGTTCGAAAACCTCGTAGCCAGCTGCACCACAATACGAGGGTCTTCGTTCCAGGCGGTTCGCAACAGATGTGAGAAATCCGTATCGCTGACTGGCCCAATATGAGTCGATGGTAGGATACTCCTTGATGGGTCGCTGAGTGGATTGATCCATACATCGAGACGTCCTATCTCGTGAGCGAGAAGCTTGTCCAATAGCTCATGCTTCTGGTGTAGAGGCGGGAGAGAGCGAGTAGGCTGGGAAGCGATCGAGCTCAATGTCTTAAGCATAGCAGCCACATCACTAAGTACTTTGACCTCAGCTTTTAGTTGGAGTCTGTTGCTGCCATAGGACCAACGAGGAGGTGTGGTGAACCATGCGAGGCCGGCCGAGAGGATGGCGTCTTTCAGTCTCCAGCGCGCAGCGGAGCCCATGTGCGTGCTGTATCTCAGGACTTTGAGAGCGAGTAGCACGATCTGGAAATGCACTTCTCGTGCCAATGGCTGATTGACAGTATCTTTCATGGCAAGCATCGTGATGCGCATCAGGCGACCATATACATGCTCAACCGATGGCGCGAGCAGTCTCGAGGCGCTGAAGTGACTCGCCAGCACATGTGTGATACGCAAGTGTGGGCCAATAAGACTATTGGTCGCCTGCTGTCGCCTGCTGATGACGTCCCATTTCGACGGTGCAAATTCCTCCCTCACGAAGAAAGGATCTGGGTGATGGAAGGCAGAGCTGAAAAAGCCTTTCTTGTGACGAATAGACGTTTCCCAGCCTGCCGCGATTTCGACAAGCACCCTCGACTCCAGGCTTGGGTTCTCTTTGACTATACCCAGCCAAAGCGATATGCCAAGGTTGATCGACTGCTTGGTGAAGAGGAGGAAAGGAATGCCGACAAGGTCCGAGATCAATGGCGTCCGATCTGAAGAGCCTTTGCTCAGCACACCAGCAGCGTCGCGTAAGGTGTCACGGATCTCCTCGTACGATATTGCTTCATGCTGTCGCAACCGCCTCGCAAGAGCAGCAAGTCTGATTGCTTGCTCCGAGTCGGTAGCCCGTGGAACAATAGGAGCTGCGGCTCGAGTCGTGCCATTGTAGTCCACAAGAGCCCACTCCTCCTCTGGCATGACGCTATTGTCGCCGTGGCGATACTCCTGCCGTGTCGTGTATTGTGCAATGAAGTCTGATGACGTATTCACACCAAGGCCTCGTTGTGTGTCCAAACTGCTGAGCCTTTGGTCCGTACTCGGGATCATGGCGCCCATCTCAACCGCAAATGAACGGCCAAGCGCGATGTGACCATACGCGCCATCGTCTTCATAATCCTCCAGATAGGCTTGCAGTAGGCTCTTCACGTCCATCGGCGCGACGTCAATCGCTTTGGAGACCCATGACCGGCACCGCTTGTGGAAGTTCGTCAGGGTGCTCTGCCGATAGTAAACGTCGTCAGAAATCTGGATTGTCACACGGCCTTTTGCCGATGCATACGTGGCCTTCGACTCATACTCATCGGTTTCGGCGTCCAGGCAGCTCTTCCATAGCAGGCTCAGTAACTCCAGAAGAGCGAATAGCGAGGACTTTTGTGAGAGAGCGGATGGTATCTGACCGATCATGCGATCAGCCGCCGCCACTGCCGCGTGCTGCACCTTTGATATACGATGACATGCTCCCTCGAAGAAGGACACTAGCTGTAGTGCAACTTGTGGCGCTGCAAAGGCTTGTCGTTGGCCGGAGACGGCGCGGTCCAAGTACTCGTCAACACTCTTCTGGGCGATCGCAAGCATGACGTTGCCCATGTTTGTCGTCTTCACCTTGTTCTCGAGGAAGTAAGATAGGATTGTGGTGCAGTCCCCAGATCTTGCGCGTGCTGTACAGACCAGCAGAGCAGCATTGAGGAAAACGCAGTCCGGATGTGACAGACCTTTCATGTCCGACTCGGCATGGGGCAGGGCACTAATCAGGGTGTTCTTCATCTCCACAGTCCGATGACCGCTTGATCCTCGGCGCAGAACAGAATTGAGATCAATGCCACTCTCCGGCATATCTACGCGGTCCTCGTCGACAACAGGAAGACTGTGACGAGCCAGTACTTCAATGTCTTCTGCGTGTTCTCTGCTTGAGGCGGAGTTGAGCAAGAAGCCGTGAACAATGATGTTGAACCAAGCATCCCGACTCAATTGCATGACTTGCTCCTTATCTTCAAAGTTGGGCGGATACTCTGTATGTTTGGCAACAAGAACAGCCAACGGTCGGAACAGCTGTGCTATCATCTTGGAGGCCAGAGCTACGTCTACCGCCTTCTCTCCTGTAGTGTCACCGCTGCTGACTATCAGCTCCAGAAGATGAGTCAGGTACGTTTCGTACAGTGGCGAGTCCTTCGGGATCCATGCCGCGAGCCTCATCCTAGCATCTGTGACCCCATTGAGAATGACATTATCACGTTTGGCTGTAGACTCATTTGCGATCCTCGCGTACAGTCTCGCAAGAGACCTCAACGTATTAGGACCACCAGAAATGCCTAGCGTCGCTGTCTCCACGATGATGCGAGCGTCGACGGCTGGGCTAATGCGTCCGACCTTTTGCACGAGCATGGAGAGGACAAGCGCTGTTATTTTCGGGTCATTGTACGCAGCAGCAATCGATACTATTGCCTGCACCACTGCGCCGTAGACTTCCGTCGTCTGCTCTTCGTCACTTATGACGAGCGATAGTTGGCTCCCAAGGGCTTGCTGAGATGCGTATGGAGTGGTCGAGCCGTTAATACTGCCTGCACCGTCGAGAAACGAGGTCGTGCCATTCGATCCTTCGGCAGTCGCGCTTGAGCTAAGAACGTTACCGAGATGGTATAGCGTGCTGATAACCATGTCCTGCGATAGGCGCTGAACGACTCTTGCCAGTGCTTCTCCAGCGACGGCTGCTGTCTGTGCCGGCAACCTTCCTTGGACCAAGATCCTGGGCATAGTTCGGCTGAAGCTCAAAGCTGTTGCAGAGGACGTACGGCTTAGAACGACCATAGACTTGAGTACGGTCTGCGCAAGTCCTTCATCGGCCATCTGAACAGGGTCAGACGTGATTGAGTCGAACCAAGATATGAGCAGTTCGTCGTCTGCAATGGATTCGTTGATAAGCGAGCAGCATAGATAGCTTCGCAGACTGCTGGCTTTGACTTCAAGCGCGAGACGTTGCTGCCACGCCGAGCTGACCTGCAAATAGTCCGCATCCGCCTCCAAAAGGTCCATCTCTTCGATAATGATATCGGTGAGCTCTTCGAGCATCTGGTCTCCGTAAACCAAAGATGATCGCTCGACCAAAGGTTGACGCTGCATTAATGTGTTCAATAATTTGGAGCTCGAGAGTGGCTCAGATCCAGACAGCAGCAGGACGACGCTCTCCTCGACGACACTCATGAATGCCTGTTGAAGTAGCATAGCGCCCAAAGGAGTGCCACGAGCAGCGTAACGTCGCGTCCATCGCTTCCATTCTTTCAAGGCATGCGAGTGGCCGTGGGCATTTCGAACGGCTGAAAGTGCTCCCTCTATGGAGACCATCAATTTCTCCGATAACAGGTAGCGAATCTTCTGGATGATCGAAAGCCTCTGGTCCGCGGTCCACACCTGTATATACTTCGAAACAGCCCTGAGTAGTCCAAGCAGAGAAACAGTCAGCTGTATAGCTGGCAAGGAGCGTTCCAGAAGACTCTGAGACGAGGATTCATCATCCTCGGACGCTGCCCACGCTGTCTTGGCTGCAGCCTTCGTGAGCTCCTCGATCGTATAGTCGATGCAGGCGAGGGCTTGCGCTCGCAACGATGGGTGGTTCAGACCAACTGCGAGCACAGCTGACGTCAGGTCAAATCCCAAAGTCTCCCAAGGCGGTAGATACTGTTGTACAGGCGACGGCCCAAGCCTCTGGCGATATGCTTCTGGTACATATGGACCCAGTTGGTGTAGTAGATCTTCCGCATCTTTCGTGGTTTGTAGCAACGGAGCTGCCCTGCACAATGCCACCAGTACCTCCAACTCCTTTACGCTCATGGGAACACTGGACGTTGCGATCGCACTCCTTTCCCCATTGACTGCTCCATTGGCATCTTTCCCTTTCCCCCTCCGACTCAATGAACACAGTCTGCTGATATCCTCTCCATCAACGTCACCGGCCGATGTCTGCGCCGAGAGTGCGGCCAACTTGTTCAAGGCATTGCGCCGGATGCCGTTGCGGCTGCTGCGGTCCCTCCCTGTCGACATCCTGTCGTTCATTCTAACGATGTGTTCGGGGTCTCAACTCCGTCTCATAAAGCAAAATCCATCTCCAGCGAGCATACTCCCTGTCACTAGATCGACGAATCGCGAAAGCTCGAAGCTCCACGAGCGCGCGTGTGCGCGAAACATGGGGAAGAGCTCCCCCAGCAAAAGTCGAGGCATGTAGGTGACATAAGTCCACGACATCTCACGAGGCAATTCAGACCTCACGTGCAATTCGAAGCCAGGAAACAAAGATCTACAAGCGTTCACTGGAGCAGAAAGATAGCGAACATGGCGCCCAAGAAGCAGAAGAGCCAGGCCGAGCCCCCACCAAAACCTGAAGCGTCACGCAGTGATTCGACGGGCTGGGACGCATCGCAGGAGCAGAGCAGCACGAAAATGTTCGACATGATGTCGAAGACCAACGACAAAGTGGGTACTGCTACCAGAATGAAAATTGTCAAGTGAGCTGACCTTGTTACAGGTCAAAGTCCGTCGGGATGCGCGCAAGAAGGCCATTATCATCTCGCAGAACGCACGTACGACAAAGCTGCGCGCTGATGTCGACCACGCGGCCCAGCAGTATGACGAGGAAGTGTAAGTCTCTCCAGTTCAGATGTGAATTGGAGTTACGGTCTCAAGCGGCATGATGGCATCGTCCATCGAAGTCCACGTCGGCGGCCGGAATTTGCAGCGACCAGCAACTGACTTCATCCCAGGCGAGCAGTCCGTCGTCCAGGCGTCGAGCATCTTCTCGAACTTGCTCAAAAGAAGCGCGAGATCGAGGCCAGGATCACCAAATGCCAGTCGGAGCTCGAGCAGGCGTACTTCTCGGCAGCGAAGCAGCTTCAGGTCGCTCTAGATGGACGTGCCGATGAGCTGGAGGTTTGAACTTTGTACGTGGTCAAAGAGTATTAGGTCGACCGGACGACGCGATGACTGCGGTTCTCGAGGATTGCTTTGTAGCTGATGGATCGCTGGAAGGCGCGAGAGATACCTTGTACGATTCGTTGCTGCTTTCGCGGAGACGACAATGCATCACAGTTCTTGCTTCCATGTAGTCTTCACGGAGGTCGGCCATGGAAATGCCTTCCTTAGATTTCGTCCTCGTATATAGGGTGGAGGAGATGTGACGATGGTGAAGATCAAAAGAAAGAGAGGACCCCAGCTTGCCAACCAACATCCCTGTCACTGCCCATCTCGGTGGCTCTAACCGAACTCTGTTCTCACCCTGCTCGGAGTTCTCTCCAACATCAGCACAATTTGACCTACCTGCTTGCAGCATCTTTAGTGACAGAAGAAGTCCAGCATACGGATCATCCTCGGCGCATTCTTATCGGGGATCACGATGTTCCAGCAGCACTAGGAATTCCGCTTGCAAAACCTCCGCGCGTCGCGTGCCACTCGTCGCTTGAGCCAAGTCCGCCATTGCAACACACCCCTACCGAACGGGAGGTACAGCGGAAGCATGGCGACGGCGGTGTCCAAGCGCCAGCAGGCCCGCAACGAACGACAGCTCCAGGAGCTCATCCAGAGCGTGCCCGGGAACGACAGATGCGCGGACTGCAGCGCGAAGAACCCGGGTTGGGCATCATGGAACCTGGGCATATTCATATGCATGCGCTGTGCGGCGCTCCACCGCAAGCTCGGCACTCATGTCAGTAAGGTGAAGAGTCTGAGCATGGACACCTGGGCGGCGGATCAGGTGGAGAGCATGAAGAAGGTGGGCAACGTCCAGAGCAACGCCAGATGGAACCCCAAAGGCGTGAGGGCGGATATACCAGTGGACGCGGACATGGTGGATTCGGCCATGGAGAGATATATCAGGCAGAAATACGAGTTGCAGACATTGTCAGACGGCACGCCAGCGGCGACAAGAAACAACACAGGCAGTACGGGGACCGGATCATGGAACGAAGAGCCTCCACCTTTACCTCCGAAGCCTAGCAAGAGGTTTGGATTCAATCTGCGAAGTGCGAGCTCGACTTTTTCTCGGTCAAAACCTGATAGGTTCACGCCTCCAATCTCGCCAACGTATACTGGAAGCGATAGATCTGCGAGCGGAGATATGCCCAGTCCACGCAAAAACAAGCCGAGTCAGTTATTCGGCATGAAGATTACAGGCGTGGGAAACAACTTCGATGCGAAACTTGCGACTCTTCGAGATATGGGCTTCAACGACAACAGGAGGAACTCGGAAGTCTTGAAGAGTACGGACGGAAATGTGGATAGGGCGGTGGAAACGCTGGTCCGTCTTGGTGAAGGGAGCAAAGCAGTTTCTGGAGCACCTACGACTGTTCCAAGGACGCTTACTCCTGTTTCCATGGCGAGTACGGGCGTTGCTGGGATTTCTGTGGAGACAACAAGACAGCCTGAGGCTAAGGTGTCCAACAACCCTTGGGAGATCAAGGAAGTGCCGCAGAGGGCCGCCACGCAACCAGTACCACAGGCTGCGGAGCTACCTCGAGCAGCGAGTGCCGGTCCTGTATCGAGCTCGTGGAATCCGTTCTTAGCTCAACCGCAGCAGCCCGCAGCGCAACCACAGCCAATTCTGGAGAACAGCTTCCAAAACCTACAAATATCGCAAACAGGGGCACAGCAACAGCAGCAGCCGTTCGCATATCAACCAACAGGTCCACAGCCATTACAGCAGTACCAGGGCAATCCCTTTCAGCCGCCTGGGCAGCAACCCCAGGCGATGGCAAATCCTTGGCAACCTCAGCAGCAACCATATCAATCCTTTACAACAGATTCGATATATGCGCAGCCCCAACCACTCGCGGCAATTGAGCGTCAGCAGACAAGTAACCCATTCCTTCGGTCCACGAAGTCGCAGACCTTCCAGCCTAGCAACCCGTGGGTCACGCAATCTCAGCAGCCGCCACCACCAATGCCGCAACAGCCGCACCCTTGGTCGATGCAGTCGCAGATTCAAGCTCCAGCAGTTCAGCAAACGAGCAATCCGTTCGGCGCAGCTCCGATGCCATGGCAACAGCAGACGACGTCTTCTCCAGCTCCTATGTTCGGGCAGCAAGAGTACTTCGCACAACAGCAGAATGCTGCTCCGCAGCCTCAGCTTCAGCAGTCCCAACCCGCGCACACGCAGAACTTCTGGCCTCAGCAGCAGCAGCAGCAACAACCTATGCCGCCTCAGCAGACCGGTATACCTCCGCCACAACAGCAGTACCAGCCTCAATATAATCAGCAACAATATTATCAGCCAGCGCGACATGACAAAAGCTCCATACTAGCGCTCTACAACATGCCGCAAATGTCGTCCCACCGTCCACTACAGACGCTACAAGAGGATCCGACCTCCCAACCCCAGCCGGCATTCGAGCAACAGCCTGCTCCGCCACAAAGGTCTGTCACAATGCCTATCGGCAACATGAATCCGTTCATGGCGGGCGCTCCGATGGCTGCACCTGGTCCTCCACAGACTATGACCACGCAAGGTGTGCGGCACGTGAGCAACGAGAGCGTGGACTTTCAAGGGATGGGAGCGAGTGGGAGGCATAGCCCTGATGCATTTTCGGGTTTGAGTGCGCGGTATATGAGATGAATTTGAGATGGAGGGATGGCGTTGCATAGCGGTTTTGTTTCAGCGTTCGCTGGACTATGGGAGCGTTCATCGCATCAGTGCTCGACACGTCGGCACCCAGTCCGGCTTGATCGAAGGAGTTTGAGCTTGCTCGCGAAGGCGGCGTTGAGTGGCGCCTGTGTATCAATGTATCATGATGTTGTTCACTACCTAAAGAAGTTTCAAGAATCCCCAAGCTTCCTTTCATCCTGCTCCATCATCGCTACGTAACCCTGCAATGATTCTGACGGTATGTACATCCCTTAAATAGTCCTCCTGCACCACGGTCCGCATCCGAGGATGGGAAAGTGCAGCAGGGTGGAGGGGAGGCGGTGCTGCTTACACCTAACCCGTGGGTCGTTGTTTTGCCACGTATAACGAAGTTAGCTTGGAGGCTGTGGAGCAAGAGCCAGAAAGCAGGCATATTGTGGTATTGGTGCTCGTATCCGAGATGGAAGCTTGATGAGATGCTGGACTGGAACAATGGCGAGAGAAAACGGTAGGACACGCGTGCGTTGTCTTAAACCTAGTCGTAGGCTACACAGACCTGCTGCTCGATATACCATGCTCGATGGTTGATGGAGCGCATCTCATCAATGGCGATGACGGTTGTGTTGTAGAACGGACGAAGAAAACTCGTGAAGTCGTCAAGTCGCGAAATCAGATTTCGTTAGCTCTATGCACAGACAGCACCGAGGGCTTGGCATCGATTCGACCTCCGACCTCGACCGCTTCTCCTCCTTCTTCTTTCCTCACACTTCAATACCGAACGCATATAATCAACCGCACTTCCGCTTTAGATGGACTTGTTGGTCATATTGCCGTACAAAAGCAAACTTCTCGAGGCGCTTTTAGGCTCTTCTGCCGGCTTTCCCATGGCGGTGCGAGTCACCTGCGTTTTTGCCTCACAATCCCTCGTTCTCAAAGATGGGAGTCCTCCAGACTGGTATAATTGCAATAACTATTGAGATGGACCTATCCATAATGGTGAGTATAGCAAGTCTAATATGCGGTAAGACTCAATTCCACATTGACGGGTCTCTATCTGCCTCTCCCCGTTCTTGTGTTTCTGCCGCAAAGCACTGTAACACCGAGAGCAGTTATCGGTTCAACATCTCAGGGTTGGCTCCTCACCAATATCCCGCAAATATGCGACCAAGTCGGCCGCAGCTCCTGTACAATGCATTGGCCTGCTCGAACACGATTTCCACCCCACTCAAGACTACAGATGCTGATGCTGACGTCGTCTCAACCTCGTGGGCTGATGCTCCTTCTTCAGGGGCATCATACCATCGGTCGCATCGCGAGTTGACACATTCAAGCTCTTCCTTACAGTCGGCGAATAGACACTGCGAGTGGTCAACCTTGCTGCCAGATAGTCTTCCCTGCTTCTCCTGGAACATCGTGAGATCCGTTACAGTCGCATCCATGTCCGCCTCCGTCGCTGGCTGGTAACACAAGTATCGAACACCTTCTCCGAACGTGCGAAGCAGCTCGTCCTTCGTTTCACCACTCACGTCGACCTCGACCTTTGCCGACTTAGGAACACACTCCACCACGGCCGTGATAGGATTATCAGGCCTCTTGTCTGCGATAGGACTGACAATGACCCTTGTCCGTACTGGTTGCCCGCCAACGAGGAAAGGGACGTTCTTGCATCGATCTCTCAAAGTGGCAACGATGCGTACGTGCTCCAGGCTCGTCATCTGCTGCAGCGGTCGAAGGTCCGCAACACCTTGACATATTCCGCCGATCTCGAGCACCGTGATGATCAACAGCCGCTTCACCCAGGCTGTAGGCAAGAGTCTTGGTGGCAGAACGAGAAGGCCACCAGCCGTATCCCGGTATAGCGACGCCTCAAGCACGAAGGTGCGGTCTCCGAAACAGGCGTCTAGGATTTCCTCTCGCATCCGCTGGCATACGTGCAGTAGGTTGGTGAACTCTTGGGAGACTGCGTTGGGTCTCGTGAGGCGTCCAGGGCTTCTGTACAGGTACGCATAGCGCTCGGGGTTGCGAGCCTCTGGACTGTGGCCAGTCGGCTTCGTCCTCTGGAGGAGCCAGTCGTCTGGGTCATCGACTGTCAGGTACTCATAGATCTTGAGACGAAGCCCAGTCGGAAGGCGTAGAGTGGTGATGAGGCGTCGGCGGGCGGAACAGATGGATCGGAAGGCTCGCGAATCACCAAAGGACTGATTTGTAGGATTGGTTGGGATTTGGGGTCGACGTGCGACTTGGCTTCGTTATGCCAGCGGAGGTAAACAAAGGAGTCGGCCATACTGGCGAAGGTGCAGATTTGTGACAAGGTGGAAGGGGTGTTTCGTGAACCGCAGAACTGGTTTTGCAACAGCTGCGAAGAGTTGCCGGCTTTGCAGATGTTCTTCGTGAAAGTGACGGAAAGGAGTTATCAACGTAGACCAGCGCAGTCGTGGTTCACCAACGAGTGAATGCGGGCGGAGTCGGATTGCGTGTGGGTGAATGTTCGATATCTACACTCTGTTTGCTTGGGAAACATGGCAATCGGTGGAGCGGCGTTTTGCTTTCAGGTTCAGTCGGTTGATTGCAATCTGCCGCTACTACATGTAACAAGACGTGGAAATCACTTTCCCACCTTACTGAACGAAAAGTGAGCGAGCGTAAGAAGAGGATCAGGTTGGTGTAGAAACATGCATGTTTATCATATGTCCATATGTCTGAGTCCTATTGGCTGAAACGCCAAGCGCGCTAGCGTATGTTCACAATTCTCGTGAAAGCCGATCACATGAGATAAACCCTCGAGTGCTTCTGACGAACTTCCACGGATTCGAAACTCGAGAACGGAGTACAAATCAGAGACTCTTGACTGTCATTGGCCACAACATAATCTGCGCTAGCGTTTGTTCGATCTTCTGTGATTTTGACGTATCCAGAGCGTTTCACAGAGGTATATAGCTGGGCCGGAGCGTCGAGAAGCTCTCAGGACCGGCCTGACCTTGATCTTCTCCGTGTCGGAAACACTGGTGATGCCACTACAGTCAAAGCTGAAGGTCCCTTCTCACGCTCTGAAGTTCGAGAGGGTGCTCATATGCACCACTCATTCTGCCGAGCTGTCTCGCAGCCCGCTACTTCTTCCGCCTCCCCTTCAACACCACCTTACCCAATAAAGAGTTGGGTAATAGCCGCTTGTAAGCGCACTCCATCATCGTACCGCCAGAGCCACATGACAGCTCCCGAACTACTGACAGTAGGACTGATGGAGAAGAGACCCGCCTGCTAAGCCTCCAAGTACAGGTGGATGCGAAGCTGCAGGGCAGCAAGCGTGGCAATTGGTGGAGACATTCCGATGTTTGTGGGTAAGAGCCATGCTGCATTTCGACCGTAGACCTCAGGTGGGTGTTTCTTCATACGAACCTTTCATCTTTCGTACCTACCTTACCCTACAATTCTCATTCTTCTACGGCTCTCACGAAACAGCAACACACACCAGAGAAAAGAACACACCTTGACCGCACCCCACCCCACCAAAAGCCGCCCACCATGGCGCCCACAGCAATCGAAGAACCTGCCACCAACGGCCAAACAAACGGCACCCTCAACGCCAAAGCCCCAACCTTCACCCCCGCCGCCGTCCACCCCACCACAACCACCCACCACGCCTCCACCTCCGCCGAAGCCATGTCCACCGAATCCTCCTACGCCGCCCACAACTACCACCCCCTCCCCATTGTCTTCGCCCGCGCCTCCGGCTGCAGCGTCTGGGACCCGGAAGGGAAACACTACCTCGACTTCCTCTCCGCCTACTCCGCCGTGAACCAAGGCCACTGCCACCCCGCGCTCATCGCCGCGCTGACTGAGCAAGCGGGCCGATTGACCTTGAGTAGTCGTGCGTTTTACAATGATGTGTTTCCGAAGTTTGCGGAGAAGATTACGAGTATGATGGGGTTTGAGATGGTGCTACCCATGAACACTGGCGCGGAGGCGGTGGAGACGGCTGTGAAGGTGGCGAGGAAGTGGGGCTATAAGGTTAAGAAGATCCCGGCTAATAAGGCGCTCGTGTTTGCTGTGCAGGAGAATTTCCATGGGAGGACTTTTGCGGCTATTACTATGAGCACGGATCCAGAGAGCAGGGAGAACTACGGCCCTTACCTTCCAGGCGTCGGTTCCGTGTGTCCCAAGACGAATAAGCCGATCCCGTTCAACGACATCCCAGCCCTGGAAGCCTCGTTCGAAGCTCACGGCCCCGAGACCGCGGGGTTCCTAGTCGAGCCTATCCAAGGCGAAGCGGGGATCGTGGTGCCGGATGAGGATTACCTGCAGAAAGTGCGGGAGCTGTGCACGAAGCACAATGTTTTGCTTATCTGCGATGAGATTCAGACCGGCATCGCTCGCACAGGAAAAATGCTTTGTCATGAGTGGAGCGGGATAAGACCGGATCTCGTCTTACTCGGGAAAGCTATCTCTGGTGGGATGTACCCCGTCTCCTGCGTGTTGGGCTCGAAGGAGGTCATGATGGTTGTGGAGCCCGGCACGCACGGGAGCACGTACGGTGGCAATCCGCTTGGAAGCGCGGTGGCGATCAAGGCGTTGGAGATTGTGGAGGAGGAGCAACTGGTCGAGCGAGCGCAAAGATTAGGCGAAGTTTTCCGTGCAGGTCTCGAAGACATAAGAGGGAGGAACAGCATGATCACTACGATCCGCGGCAAAGGTCTGCTCAACGCCATCGTCATCGACGAGTCAAAGACGGGTGGGCACAGTGCGTGGGATCTGTGCATGTTGATGAAGGGGAAGGGGTTGTTGGTAGGTCGAGCTCTGAAAATCGCTCACCTGAAGATCAACAGTCCGGGTGAGGATGGACGAGAAGACAGCGCTAACGAGCGCACGCAGGCGAAACCTACACACCAGAACATCATCCGGCTTGCGCCTCCGCTTGTTATCACGGAGGAGGAGATCAAGACCGCACTCCGGATTATCGAGGAGGCGTGCGAGGAGCTGCCGGGCTTGAAGGGAAAGAAGGAAGATGAAGTCATCCCGCCTGGTGAGAAGAATGTGCATATTGGGCTGGAGAATTGAGTTGGATAAGTGGCAAGGAAAGTATAGACTGGATGGATGGAGGATCACTGCTTGCTCCTATCATGGCGCACGATCTTCTGAGACGAGAGTCACGGCCTCAGCTTACGATCGTATGAAGGGATGGAGGTGGAACTCTCGCAGGTGCTTGCCTTGCACAGCGGTCCATAATTTGGATCATGGCTTCACTGCCCACGCTCTGACAGCGCACGATAGACAGATACCTGCATCGAACGAGATCACTCTCCTGAGCTGCCTCGGCTTCATACACCTAGTGTTTCTCTTAATCCAACCTCATACCGCAGCCTTGACCATGAAAATCTCCTGCATTGCCCTGGGATCCATCGACGCCATCCGCTTCTGCTGGATGTAGCGTTGGCGGACTGCCTGTCTGTTGCCCACGTTGGGGTAAGTAGTGGTAGTAGTAGCTGTGGTTCGTGGTTGGACCGGTGCTGCTTCGGGTTTCGATTTTCGTAGAGCCTTCGCTTCTCGTCGTGCTCGTCGCTCTTCTTTTTGTTTCCGGCGTTCTTCTTTGCGGGCGCGCTTTTCTTGCTTCTGGAGGGTGCGGTCTTCGGTGGTGGACGACGCAGCGTCCGCAGTGGTGTTGGCAGATTTGCGCTTCTTCTCCTTGCGCTTGACTTTTGCCGCCTCGGTTTCGGTGTCGGAGGTCGCAGACCGCTCCACGTCCTGCGTCTTATCCTTCTTGCTTTTCTTCGACTTCTTAGTTGGCTTCTCAATGTCCACATCGGCTTTATCGTCCTCAGCTTTCCTCTTCTTCGTCTGCCTATCTCCCTCCACCTCCCCTTCCTCCACCTTGATGCCGGCCTCCCCCACCTTCGGATTCCGCTCAATCCGATCCCCAACCAACCACCCCGCACTCACAAACCCCATCCCCGCATACCCCCTCCTCAACTCCACCTCCCTCTCCTTCTTCACCTCCTTCTCCAGCACATGCTCAGTCTTCCCATTCAGCCTCCCCAACACGCCCGAAAACAAACTCAACCCAAAAGTCTCCGCCCTATCTCCCCCCACCTTCGCTCCTAGCCCAAGATTATCCTCTCTCAACAGCACCCGGATGTGTGAGGCATTAGCAGCGGTGTAATGCTCGGAGTGGGGAGCATTATCAGCGCCAAGGTATGAGCCGGGTGACCAGCCTTGTTGAGTGAGGAGGCGGTGGCCGTAGGTGGAGGTGGAGCGGGACCAGGTGGTGTTGTTTGGGTCGTGGGAGAGTTTGGTTTTTCTGCTATCGATTAGTCACGTGTGATGCTGCAGTAGAGAATAGGTGTGTGTACCTCTTCTGCGCTCCTAAACCCATTGCTGTGCTGCTACATATATTGGTTTTGTGAGAAGGGAATACCTTATTGTGATAAATTTTGACATCTGAAAATGGTGGCTTGACAGCGGTGGCGCCTTTAAGTTGACCCGTTCTGACGCTTTCCTTGGCAGAACGCGAATGGGAAAGTTGGAGCGTGGTCAACAAGCGCCCGGGATACGGGTTGCTCCTTCGTAAATACCGACTACTCCTTACTCTGTCCAACGACATAAAGGGCTACCCTGCTTATATCTGCGGCTGTGGTATGTGACGGGGACAGTAACGACTATAACGTCGCTCAAACACTCCAGGATCCGGAGAAAGCGACGAAGGGAGTGCCATTGAACGAACAAGACACGAGCATAAGGAGAGGCACAGCGATACATTGGAGATTCTTCTCGGATACAATACGCATTGAGGGGGTGTCACGATGTCGACGTTCTCCAGCTCGTTCTGGTCGTCCGACTATGCTGCAGGTGCGGGAAACAGAGCGTACACCAACACATGGCCATGCTAATGAATATACAGGCCTCGGAGTACTGTTCGCAAAGCTACAGCAAGGTGTGCAAGAGAACGAACAGATCCTCACTCTTGCGCGCCTACGTGCAGAAGCCGAGGATATCTATGGAGCCCGGTTAGGAGACATCGAGGCGGCCACGAGTGGGATCCCTGGTGGCTTCTCCCGCGATGATGGGGCGAGTGTGAAGAAGGTGAGGATGTTGAGAAGTGTACAAGTGGGGATGCAGTGCTGACAGCAACAGGCATACGAAGGCGTGCGAACAGAAATGGGCGAGGCAGCGCGCAACCACCGCAAGATTGGCTCCAATATCAGGGAACTCGTCGTCAACCCATTCGCGAGATGGTGTGAACAACACTCAGCACGCGTGCAGAACAGCCAGGATGATCTGCAAGGACGAATTCGCAACCACGATCGTCAGGCGGAGACCGTACGTTCGTATCGCAGCGCGTACTTCAACAAGTGCAGGCGAGTGGAGGATGTGGACGAAGAGGAGAAGCTGGCTTTCCAGGACCCGAGTTCAGCCGCTGCTGCTAGCACTGGCTCGCCCAAGCAGCCGCCGTCAGTGCAGAGCGTGCCGAGCATCAAGGTGGACGAGGAGGACGAGGAGCCGGAGCCCATTGAGCTCGGAGATCAGATATACCAGCCCGAGCAGGTCAAGAAGATGCTCACGCATGCTCTGGAGAATGTGCGGTTGGGCGAGACGAAAGTGCCGATTTTGGGGACATACCTAAATGTCACCACTGGCGCTGAGATCGTCGAGTACATACAAAAGCACATGGGCGGGTCAACGGTGTCTTACGCGGAGAAGGTCGGCCAAGATCTCATTAACAATGGCTTCTTGCGCCTGATCGGCAACATGGGCAGCTCGTTCGCCAACAGCAGCAAGATGAACTACCAGTGGCGGCCCAAGGTGTTCCAGCTTACCGGCATTCCCGAAAAGCGGCCAAAGCTGGCAGGTAGGGCTTCGACACTCGCATCAACCGAGTCCACGGGCTCAGCGCCCGATAGTCCTGTTATTGGAGACCGGATGTCCGATATGTGGTCCAGTGGCTGGAATCCTCTGAATAACACTCACCCGAACGAGACGCCAGCTGAGAAGCTACGAAGAGAGGCGCGAGAGGCTGATGAGCGGTACAAAACTGCTGTGCGGAAACTGGATGGCCTGCGATGTAACCTGGAAGAAGCAATCATCGACCATCTCAAGTTCATGGAGCGCTGCGAGCTGGACCGGTTGAAGGCGATCAAGAGCGTGATACTGGACTTCTCTGGCGCCATCAGCAACGTCATACCCAGTCTGCAGAGCGTTGTGGACAATATGATGTTGTTCCAGGAGACTGTGCTGCCACAAGGAGATCTGCGGTACTTGCTTGAGAACTACCGGACTGGCAGTTACATCCCGAAAGTGGTCACGTACGAGAACTACTACAACAAGGTGGAGGAGCAGACCTTTGGCGTGGACATCGAAGCGAGAGCGCGAGCTGATAGGAAACGGGTGCCGCTCATCGTGACGACGATCTTGACATTCCTCGACTCTCACTACCCGGATATGGACGGCGACGAAGCACGAAGAAGCATATGGGTGGTCGATGTACCTCTATCAGCTTCGCACCACCTCCGCAGCAACATCAACACGGGCAAGCAGATCCCGATGGACCTACTGGAGAAGTACGAAATCCCGATCGTGGCGTCTGTACTGAAGCTTTACTTCCTCGAATTACCTGATAGTCTGGTGAGCTCGCACGTCTATGAGATCGTCAAGACTATCTACACCTCGACAACATCCGGCTCTGAAGCCGCCCGCATCCAGGTCATCCAGTCAACGCTTGGTCAACTACGCCTAGCGAACATTGCCACCCTCGATGCTATCATTACACACTTCTCCCGTCTCATCGAATTGACCAGTGCAGACGATGCATACGTCTCCCAACTCGTCAACACGCTCGCCCCCTGCATCCTCAGACCCAAACAAGAAACCGGCCTCAGCATGACCGAAAAGTTCAACGTCCGCCTCCTAAAGGACCTGTTTGCCCACAAAGACGCCATCTTCGGCGAGCTCAAGCGCCAATCCAGTCTCACGCACACGAACTCCGGTAACACGCGCCCGAACCGCGCAATCAGCATGGACGAGTCCAACCGCAAAGAAGCGATGGAAGAGCGACAACGCGCCATTCAAGCCGCCAAACACGCCCAAGCTACCGCTGGCAGCTCGCGAAGCCGGCAACCAAGCCCTGGTCCCGGGACGCGAGTACCCGTAGGCGACGGGTCTTCGCACAGACGAGACCGCAGCCGCGGACCTGAGACGCGATTCCCGGTTTCTACAGCTGCAGCGCCGGCCTCGATGCAGAGTCCGACCGAGCGACGGGTCGTCTCGCCCACTTCGTCGTCCTCCTCGAACCACAGAGATAGCCTCACAGTCCCGCAATCGCCACCACGGACGCAACAACCCCCGGCTTCGTTCACATCGCCGCCGAAAGCGCAACAAGACGCGCCGCTCCGCACGAACGGCACGAGTATCCACCAACCCCCGCCCGCCGACTCACCTCCCTCCACCGAACCTGGCACCGTGAGAGATAGGGCGGACACCACAACTTCCGTCCCGCCTACCCTGCCCAGCAAACCCATCAACCGCATCTCCGTCACTCCAGCTATGTCCGCCTCCCTCTCTGGCCCTGGCGGCTTCTCTCCCACTCATTACTATAGCAATAGCGTGGATTCGACATCATCCCCCGCAGCCACGACTCCAACGACAAGTTTGGCGGGTGGAGCGGGAGATGTATCGAAGAAGGACTCGCTCAGCAGAGCTAAGAACACTTACACGCGGAGTGGGAAGGCTGCGACGGGGCTGCAGAGGCAGAGTTTAGTTGGTGAGGCGACGAAGGTGGGCGAGGCGGAGAAGGGGGTACAGCTTGAGGACCGGCCTATGGACTTTGACTAGGAGTGGGGTCCGAGGGGTTTTGAGGGTTGTGGAGGGGAGTGCGTGGAGGGGTGTGGTGACTAGGGAGGGGAGGTGAGTGGTTGAGTGGTAAGAGGAACGTGGAATGGAAGTGGTGGAACGGAGATGTATTGTATGTTGATACTTGATAGACAATGTGTAGTTATGTTGCATGTGTATGTGTATCCTGCGGATAACGCACATGTGCATGACCTTCGCTCTTACTACTACCGCTCTCGCATTCCCGGTAGCCCCACAAGATCCTCGTGGTGAATGATAGCTCTCTCTCCACCCCCCTCCTCCTCTCGCTCCGCCGGCCCCGTCCGCCTATACTGAAAATTCCCCATCCTGCCCACTTTCCCGAATTCCGCTGGATCAATCCAGCCGAAGTGCCGTACGCCATTCCACCTCACAAGACCCGAGAGGGCGAAGAAGAGGCTGGTTTCTGCTGCGCAGAAGAGGGCTAGGCCCAGGCCGAGTTTGCTCATGTAGTTGCGGTCGGCTGTCCAGGAGCCGAAGCCCGCAAAACCTCCACCTGGCCGGAGGTAGTTCGCCACAGCACTGGTGATGAGAGCAGTTTTCGGGAAAGAGGAGGCCAGGTAACTGCTCGTTATGGCACGCAGCATGGCGTTCTCGAGCGGCAACAGGAAGAGACGGCGGAAGAAGCCGTCGATGCAGCCGGCGAGGTAAGAGGGTGGTAGTAAGGCGAGCGAGGTGGAACGCCACCTATGCTCTCGCACTGTGGGGTTGGGTTCGGTGATGGGCCTGTTGTCCTCGAGCTGCCGGAGGCAGAGCTCGACGTGGTCGGCCACTTCGGTGCCACCGTACCAGCGGCGCTGGATGCCGTAGCCGAGCCAATGGATGGCGGATCGACGGAAGAGGGTAAGGGTGTGCCAGAAGTGGGCGAAAGGGTCTTGGGGAAATTGAGGGATCTTGTTGACGTGGGGGTGTGTGTAGGCTGTGAGTTGGGCAGCGGGCGGGTCGTGCTGTTGGTCGTGGCGGTTGACGAAGGTCCAGCAGAGGAGGAGGGTGGCGGGGGACACGAGGTGGCGGATGTATGGGTGCGGGATGAGGGGGGTCCAGAGGTAGTTGTGGATGGAGGTGGAACCGCCTGGTAGAAGGGCGCGCCAGGGTGGGAAGAGTGGCCAGGCTGGTGCGAGGCCGAGGGTCTGCGCCCAGCCGTAGTATTTGAGTGGGAGGAGGATAGCGTCGACAGCGATGCAGGCAATCTCCTTGCATATGCCGGCGGTGACGTGTGCACGCTTCTGCTGTGGACTTTGTTGACGATCACTTCCGCCTGCTCGTTCGTGGAAAGGTTTTCTAAACCGTTTCCCAATCGCGGCGTCGACCCGATCTCGAACATCTTCGATGCGGTCGTAGATCATCCACTCGACGGCGTAGCATAGAAGCTGGGCTACTCTACCAGGGAACAGCACAGCCAGAATGCTACCCCAGCCACCGGTTATGATCTTTCCCAACTCCGTCGCGAGCAGCTGCGCGAATGGCGTGGAGAAGTCTACCGTTCCAGCTTGTATTCGTGCCAGCAGAGTCGCAGGGAACAGCATGACCATTTCGTAGACAGAGACTGAAGTGCTTTCGAGCACGTCGCCACGTATCTGTTCGTGGTTGAGAACTCCAGCCCTCGCCTCGGCGATCTGGCGGTACTTGAGTTGGGTGCGTTGCTCCTTGCTCTCGACCACGCCGACGACGGCTAGAACGGCGTTCTGAGCATCGCGTAAGTCCTGGTTCTGCTTCTCAGTCGCTGGGTTGACTGGCCGGCCTTTGCGGTCGTACTGTTGCTGGTAGACATCTCCGTTCTGTTGGTTTGGAGGGGCGTTTTCGTCGTTGGTCTCAGTGGGCGCTTCTTCAGGCTCCAGGTCTTCGAAAGGAGAGCGTCCGAGGGCAAGGCGTTCTAGATACTGGTGTCGTCCCATCTCGACGCCTGGAATAGAGGATTCCCAATCATTCCATAGTGACCGTTTTAGTGTTGGGCTATGATCAGTGGCTCTCGGGGCTGTTCATAGTTGGACTTGGGCTTCATCGGGGTGTGATTTGGATGTGAAGACATGCACATTGGAGTTGCACTCCGGTCAACGACCGTGGTTTCCTGTGATGCTCAATCCTACGTCTTGCACTTCGTGCTTGATGCTTTGATGGAGGAACGCTTAGGTATGCAGGAGCGAGGTCGTGTCCGGTCGAAGTCAAGTCGTATACTTCGTGATCACATATCGGACGTACATGCACTGTAATCTGAGTACATGCACGTATCCTTCGACAGATCCAATCAATGCAGGCGGAGCTGAGCCGAATATCTGCCCTGTAGTCGCCGTGATCCTCGTCGGTTCCGCTGTTGCCCCGCACAGGGCAATGTTTTACGAAGCTTATCCTTCTGCTTCACCATTCAAGCTTTTGTATTCTTGGCAAAGACGGCTGCGGACGAAGAAGGTGAGTAGACTCTCCTCATCTGTTCCATATTGCCTATCGGGTCGCCTCACTCGCTACACATGGATACCGCGCACTACCGCCGTTCACTACTCCACTTCCAACCGAGGCCCACGGGCGCAATATGATCGAAAGAGACAGCGCCGTCTCAACATCACCGCGCCACGATCCCACCATCATCACACACCATCACTCACGCCACGCGCTTCACGCATCTCTTCTCCCGGACAGTGTTGTGTGCCGGCGGACCGGAATCGCGACTGGTGTGTTAGGCAAGCGCGTACAGCTAACCATGAGTCGAAGCAGTCGCGACCGAACACCTCCTATCCGAGACCCCACTACAACCGCCGAGCGAGCGCCTAGGAATATACGATTACACGTCTTGGAGGAAGCATGACATTGAAATCTTGAATGAAAGCGGTCTGAATGTGTTTCGGGCGGAGAGGCATGACTTCCACGCCCGATCGCTCGAATGCTGCACAATCAACTCCCTCGCCCGGCCGCCGTCTCTTCAATCGCATCACATCCCCCTTTGGCAACAAAGCTCGAAACATCCCCGAATTCGAAATCAGAGCAGACGATCCACACAAGCAATATGGTCCTGGGGAGATTTTGCCCGGCAATGTGCGTCTCCGGGTGACCAAGCCGACCCGCGTCACACATATCGTCGCTCGACTCCATGGCTACGTGCAAGTCTTCAAGAACCCTGGCTCGCCGGGAGAGAGCTATCGGGCCAATCCCGCCTACCTAACCACTCATCGCGGCAGCAAGTCTGGAGAGTACTTTGGCAATGGTTTCGCTTCTCTTTTCGAGGATGAAGTCGTCCTTTGCGGAGACGGCAGGCTTGCCGACGGCACGTATCAGTTCAACTTTGAGCTCGAGTTCCCAGATCGCGACTTGCCAAGCAGCATCGAATTTGAGCGCGGTACCATATGCTACATGATTACGGCCATGATGACGCGGCCAACTACCATGTCACCAGTCATGACTTGTGAATCGAAAGTCCATTTCTTGGAACGCGTCGACATAGCTACACTTGACCCACCTAGGCCATTAACAACTATCTTGACACCGGTCGCACGACGGCTGCGACCCAAAACGCAAGCCCGAAAGCTGGTCGATCCATCTGAGAAACGAAATCGCATATCTGATTCGTGTGTGAATGGTAGCGACGCACATCGCAATAGCGAGGCTTCTTCCGTCCCGACCTCAAGCATGGATACCGACGATCCTATCAGTCCGAGTGAGCTGAGTTCTCACAGTGGCGAAGGCAGCCAGGGTTTAGGCACCCAGTACGAGCTGCAAAGCCAGATGTCTCCCACTGTTAGCGACGCGATGGGATCCAAAGCCAACACCAGCAAAACTTCACTACCTTCGAAGTCGATCACGGCCCGGGTGGAGTCACAAGCTGGCGGGTGTTTGAGGGGCGACAACATTCCGATCAAGATCGATGTAAACCATACTAAGCAGGTCAAAAGCATGCACGGTGTAATCGTCACCTTGTACCGTTTGGCTCGCGTTGACATGCGACCGTCCATTCCATTGGGACCGACTGAGAAAGGAAAGGACGCCAAGTTCGAGGAATACTACCCAAAGTCCATGACAGGGCTAGGTGGCCTCTCGCTTTCCGGAGCAGGATCCAGCCATGTCTTCCGGAAAGATCTATCACAGAGTATGGCACCGCTCTTCGTTGACCCGCGGACGCTCACGGCGGAGATACACACGAAAGTACGGGTTCCAGAAGAGGCTTTTCCAACCATCTCGACTGTACCTGGCCATATGATCAGCTTCAGGTACTACGTGGAAGTCGTTGTAGATATTCAGGGACGTCTATCAGGTCAGGACCGAACCTTCTCGAGCTTACCCGGTCAAGCTGGACTTTTCAACAACAATCTGAGTATGGAGACTGCCGACATGGAACGCTCAGCATTCACACCATTTGGCTCGACGATCGTGGACACGGCGTCTATGCGCCGCGATAAAGGCGTTGTGGCCTCTTCTTTCGAGGTCATCATTGGCACAAAAGACAGCGAAAGGAAGGGGAAGCGAAAGATGATAGAGGCCGTGGCCACACCTGAGGAGCAGCCGGCCGAGCAACAACAGACGCAAGGATCACCCATCGCTCGCGACCAAACACAGCAAGCCGAGTCCGGATACGATTGGTATGATACTGCTGGGTACAACGACCCTCGCTACTACGAACAGTTTTATTGGTACTACCAACAGCACGGACAACCCATGCCTGAGCCGCCTTGGCCTGGTCACCAGCAAAATAGCTACGACGTACCGCCGCCGTTACCGATGCCGCAATTGGAGGACGAGTCGCAGATGTCGGAGAAGGAGCGTATACGGCAGGCAGAGACGCGGCTTTTGCCGAGCCAGCCCCCTGGGATGGAGATCCAGCGGGATGGAGGAGCGTACGCTTCGTCAGCACCCACCGCGCCGTATCTACCGGCAGAGAACAGAGGTGATCTTGCTCCGCCACCGGCGTGGCATGCTGGGCAGAGTTCACAACCGCCTCCATCTCCTTTCGGCCCGCACAATGGAGCTTTGTCCTCTGAGGAGCAGCAACGGACTCATCGCCTTCCCAGCGTTCCAGCTTACGAGCCACCAGCCGCTGGCTCATCTGCCCACGCGGCTGCCTCTGCTTCAGACGGCAAACAAGAGATGCACCGCCGGCAGCTTGAAGCATCGGCATCAGCACCTCCTATGAACGACGACGAGCACGAGGGTCCTTCAGCTGTGCCGGACCACGCACCTTCAGCGCCGACTTTCGACCAAGCGGAGGGTGGAGATGAGGCGATACACGATAGCCACGGAGATGCGCCGGGCGAGAGCAGTCTACCGCGTTACGAACGATAGAATTACGACGGCGTTCTTGGAGCGCAAATGGGAAAATCACATCTTGGGAAGATGAACGGGATATCCGGGAGGCGGCGGATCTTCTTTTTTTGATTATGACACCAGATGGGTGGTTCTTTGTATGCCGTGGTACTTACATGTAGGCAGAAAGCTGTATGCTCCACATCAGTATCGGTCTCGACCTTTATGAGTCCTCAAAATGTACAGCCCTCTTCATAGTGTTCTGCGGACGTCGGTACATTGGTGTGCTGGGCGGTGGATGTACTGTAGAACGGCTATACGAGTGGTTCGGGTGGTAACGTCTTCGACTGTCTAGGACGTGTGTGCGTTCTCATGTTATTCCCAACATGAACAAGCAACTTGTGTTCACCAATACCCGCAACCTCAAGGTCGAAAGGTATCTGATGGAGATGTTGAGGGAGATCGCACATACAGGTATGGTTTGCAGAGCTGGGCCTGGGCTGTTCGATCTCGTTTAAGGATTCGACAGTCCATACCTTGAATCAGTCGTTATTACCGGTCTGAACTATAGATCTTCAAAGTATCTCGGGCCTCTCCACACTACGTATGGGCTGTCGGCACTTTGTTGTGTACGGGGTGCTGTGAGCCGCACCTGCGGTAACAGCGGTACTATAGTACGGCTATACAAGTTCGTCTAGGTGACGGGATGACCAGATCAATGGGTCGGTTTCATTGTTACAACAATACAATTCTCTAGATGTTGGTCAGGTTTGCTGGATGCCCGGATATGGGAACAGGTAGTAGGAGGTAACCCGTAACTCGGAGAAAAGGCTGAAGGAGGAAGATCGCCGAACCCTAAGGGCCCGTTTGTTGCCGTTCAGCGGGCTGGTCTGGCCTGGTGGCCGTGAGCTAGCAGCTGGGATGGCTTTCGAGGCTCTGCGGAGTCGGTAGTTTGATACGATATTGAATGCTGACAACGTTCTGACAACCTTCCTGCTATCCTGTGAGTTGTTCATTCATACATGGAATGAGTCTGAATCTTGACGGAAGTGGTGGTACCCGAGTGCGAAAGTTGGTGGTACACGGGTTGGGGTGATATCGTAAGCGGCGGACGCCCTGCCGGCGTAGCTCCGAACCTTGTGTGTGTGAGAGATCGTTATTTCGAGGTCTGCAGAACATACGTTTCTCGAGACATCCAAGACTTGGGGGAGTGTAGAAAACTTATTTCAACAACCCAGGATGGGAGTGTTCACGATGAATAAGGTAGATTCTATGAGCGATTGATCGAGATCCTCGGAGTCAGCTCTAGACGTGTCGTCCCAATAGGGTTGCCGATCTGAGGTTCTAGACCGGCGAAGACTCTTTGTGCGGGCCCCACGCCGACGCCGACACTGCAACTGTAACCTCGAGAGAAGACTTCTATTTCGACTCTTCACGCAAACGCACACGCACAGGCACAGGCGCCGAGGGAGTGTGGGTTTGAGGGAGTTTCTACCTCGACATCGTCCTTCACAGATCCGTAGTACCTGGACGACGACGTCGACGACGATCTTGCAAGCAGGAACGCTGATCAATCATGCCACCTGCGTCTGGACTGTAACCTTGCTTCCTGCTCATCGTGGGGCTCCCACCCGGACATATCGCGACATTCTGCCGTGTTTCACAAGCTTCAACTCTCGACATCTTACGCTTCTGTGCTTCGACTTCGACACCTCGATATCTCCAGATCTGAGACTGGTCTAACGCGCACTGAACCGCGGCTACACCGTCACGCTGGCTCCTGGACTGGAGCAACAAGGGAGGACTGATGGGCAGCGTATCGCCCGCAGAAGGGGCAATGGAACGCCAGACGATCTGCTTCTCGGACTTTGGCACGCAGAAAGCATTACAGACTGGTGACCCGGGCTTCCAGGACGTGATCAATCACCTTTATGACGGTGCCGAGAACAATGCGCTCGAAGATCTTGTCAAACTGAAAACGCACCTACGCACGCTATCGACAGAGGACTTTTGGACTACCGTTGTCGAAGGCATCGCAGATCTCATCGGAGCGCAGATCTCATTCGTGAATAAGCGGATCCTGGTGGACGAACATGATTCTGCTGTGGAAATGCCGCCCTACGGCGAGCCGGGTTCATGTCTCATGGCCTGCGCTGTGCACTACCGGACCACCGATGGCACGAAGGACACGCTCAAGCAGACCAAGTTCCACGCCTATGGATGTCCGTGTACTTATATGCGGCACGACAAAGTGTTCCTTATCCCGGAGAGGCTGAGCGAATTCATCCTTTCTAACCCCAATCAGCTGCCCACACCCGCAGATGCCTATATCGGCCTTCCACTCTTTGTTGATGGCAAGAATGTCGCGCACTTTGGAGCAATGTGGTCGAAAGAAGGTGCTGCCGCGCGGAAACTTTCATGGGCGTTCATTGAGATGCTACTCCACTCGCTCGAGGATGTGGTCCTTCAGCGATTCCTCGAGGGCTCTAACTTTGTCCAGCATGCTACTAGCAGCGAAAGGCGCCCTGTCATTCCTCACGATGCGGTTACCGTGACGCAGTCTCTACGCCCATACGCTGGCAGCCTATCTCACGAATTGCGCACGCCGATGCAAGGAATTGTCGGTATGCTTGACGTCATGTATGCGACTGTGCAAGAAGTATCCGAGACGCAAGCCGATCCGTATCTTCGACGAGTCTTTGCGGAGCTCAAGGAAGGCATAGAAGTGGTGCAGGATAGCTCACGAAGGGCAGTTGAAGCTGCAGATAATGTCGTACATGCTTACGATATGGACATGGTACTGCCAGAGCCACCACCACCATTCCTGGACGATCTGGAAACTGCTTCTCCGTTCTCAGCTGCGCCGATCGACAGGCGTCCCGAGATCTTTGTGGCTGGTAGCAACCTACCCTTGACTCGCAAGAGAAGGAGAGATGATGCGGTTCCGCGCGATGGCAGCAATGCAAACGCCTATAAGCTACAGAAGCTCGAGAGTGCTAGATGCGCATGGTCGCGAAACTCGCAACCTAGCCAGGAACTCAAAGAAGGTGTACGCCAGGCTGGGTGTCTCCAATCGCACATCCATGTAGACGCAACACTGGAAGACGCGCCAACAAGGGAGGATGCCGAGCTCGCTGCAAGCTCCATGTCCACCGTATACCGTACGGTCGCACCCGGGTTGCGACACACCAACCTTCGCGAAGTCTTTCAACATGTCATAAACGAAGGACTAAAAGTCGGTGGACGGCCCGACTCGATACTAGCTCAAGAGACCGAGCGTGGCGAGATCATTGAAGTACGAACCCGAGCATCAGACGGGACCGCCAAGACGAAGGTGGTCGAGTGGAAAGTGCATCCAAACATGCCAGCCGCGCTATTCACAGATGAGAAAGATCTGAGCAAGCTCATTTCCTGCGTCTTCCTCAACGCCATCAAGTTCACGGATCAGCAGGGCGGCAAGGTGGGCATCTATGTCCGGATGAGCGCCAGGGGACGATATATCTCGATCAGGGTCTCCGACAACGGACCTGGTATACCTGCTGCGTTCTTGCCAAAGCTGTTCAAGCCTTTCACGAGGGAGAACGAATCGATCACCAGACAGAGCGAGGGTCTGGGTCTGGGACTACTGGTAGCGAAGGGTATCGCGAGGAAGCTTGGAGGTGACCTTCTCTGTACAAAGGCAGAGACCGACGGCCCTAATCATGGTAGTGAGTTCGAGATCAAAGTGCCGTTCACAGCAGGGGAGACCATCAGCAGACCATCTTCACCGTTCAGCTCTCCCATGGGCAGTGCCGCAACATTAGCACCTCTGAACATTCCGAAGACGCCGCCATCATTCGCATCGACAACGCCGTTCACGCACAGCCCTACCAAGCTCTCGCAAGCTCTTCAGGACGCTATCGGGAACGACAACATGCTCGGCACACCACCTTCTCCGCAGTCCACACCGCGCATAGAGGTGCCGAAGCCTGCTGTCACGGTCACATCATCGCCTCCGACACCGCCTAATGGTCTACACGCTGGCGCCACACGTCCACGAATACGCAAGAGCTTCTCGAACCCCGAGATCGACCGAGACTTGGCCAACAAATATCCACTTACCTTCCTCGTCGCAGAAGACAACAAGATCAACCGTAGACTCCTAGTCTCTATGCTAAGCAAATTCGGCTACAAAGGCATCCACGAAGCGCACGACGGCACTGAGGCAGTGCGACAAATGTCCGTCCCACGGCAAGATGAAATCGACGTGATCCTCATGGATCTGTGGATGCCCCTTATGGACGGCTATGAAGCTACTCAGCGGATTCTCGAACAGAAGGGTGCTGATGCTCAGCCCAAGCCGACTGTCCTTGCTGTTACGGCCGATGTGACGGACGGGGCGCAAGAGCGTGCGGCGCGGGTGGGCATGAAGGGTTTCATGACGAAGCCGTATAAGATTCATGATTTGCAGCGGCTTATTACTGAGTATTGCGCGAATCGATTGGTGCAGAGCGTCAGGTAGTATGCGGACGTTTGTGTATCTATGGATGAATGAATCTCAGATGAGTACATAGCGATGCGCCGAAGAGAAACAAACATGATCATAACTATAGGTGCATCTTTTTCAAGCTGTCGTCCAATGCAGCTGGTCAACATCGTACTGAAACGCGGCGGTCATCCAGTAGATTGTCCCACCGACTTGGACGCGAACATGCAAGCTCTCCTTGCCCATAGCCATCTCCACGTGCCCAAACGTGAGCGCAGAGAACACTTGGCCGTATTTCGGCAGACCACTTTGGTTGTGGACGTCGGAGAACCGCATTGTTCTTGCGTCCCGTCGCAGGATCATGGGTACGGGTGGCTGGATGAGGAGCATCGACCGCCAACTCGCTCCTGGACGGTCGAAGGCTGCTGTGCGGTTGGTGTGTTCTTTGATGCTGATTAGGTCGCCGAACGAGTTGACTCGTCGTAAGGAAAGATCAACGGTGCATTCGCCGTTCGACGAGCGATTTCCAATCGGCGGAAGGTCGGGCCTGAGGAATAACGTCCTCTGCAAAGGAGTAGAGCCCTCGACGCAGTCGTGCCATGTCTTGCACACTCGCTGAGCGTTGACAAGAATATCGATGACTGGTAGGTGGAGTAGAATGGCTTCAAGAAGCTCAGGAATCGCGAGGGCTTTCTCCATGATGCTTTAGGATGGTTGTGCTGTCTTTCTGGCGTCTCATGAAAGGTTGCTTGAAGAAACAGCTCGCAAGGAGATGATCCGGAAGTGAGGCCATGGCAAGTGCGACACGAAGACTCGCCATGGCAGGGAGGGACTGCTGGCATGCTTGACAGCGGAACATGACTACGAAAATAGGGTAGATCCTACCTGTTGTCTGCTGGAACCTCTGGCTAGTGCGCCATACTTGACAAAGGGGCGGCAAGGCCGGTTTATGTTCGACCGTCTCATGCTGCTGTCAGTGTACCCACAGCAGTCACAGGTAGCACGTAGCTGCGCTGTCTGTTTGAGCTAGGGACAGTAGAGTAGGCCACATCTTGAGGAGGCACCTGTCGTTGGTTCAGAAAGGCGGTGAGTCCTGGCGGCAGACTTGTGAACGTGAACGTGACGAACCTTATCTCCACCACGCGATCTTATACCATACTTCCACCAACCTAGACCATCCGAACAAACCTTCGGGATGCCTGCCAACAAGATGGCCTCTTTGAGCGCAATGTCCGGAAAGAACAGTGTCGTGTCTCTGCTTGGAATAACGAGAGCCCCAGATCCCACCATATCTGAAACGAAGTAGAAGACTCAAACACCGCGTGCACGGCCTCACTATATGCACGATTCTAATATTCTGTAAAATATCGATAACTTTCTAAATATTAGAGCTATATCTATAGACTAAGCTTTATATAGATATAGAAGTTTAAAATATTTATATTAAATATAGTATATTTAATAGTGTAATATGATACGCTAATAACAAAGGATCTAAATAAAGTCGTAGGATTTTTAAATTCTTAATAGCTAGTTAAGTTCAATTATATATCTTGTAAAACTTTAACAGTTTAAAGATATTAGTATATATATTAGTATTATAGGGCTATATACTAATATATACTAATAGTTACTATAATAATAGCTCCTTAATTTAATAGATATTTCTTAAATACTAAACTACTTAATTATATTACTATTATTAAGGCTATAAACCTCTAAGTTTTATAATATAAGTATAATAAGCTAATGTAAATATATTATAATAAATTTTAATACTAGATAAGCTTAAATAGTAATTAAAGTTAAAAATATATATAATTATTTATTATTCTTAATTTATCTAAAGATAAATAAGTAACATATAGTAATTTTAACTTAATTTATTATTTATATTATCTATATTATCTATAAAGCTATTTATAGCTTTATTATAGTCAAATCTACCTTTTAAATATTTATTTAAGTTAGAATATAATTTAAAATCTTAATTCTATTATATTTAGTTAGATATAGTAGCTAGAATAAAGATTCCTATTAAGAAAAGTCTTTAATTATAATAATAACTTAATATATAGTATAATATTTAATATGATATTATTTTTTAGCTTATAACTATATATTTCTACTAAATTAGCTATTTTAATTAATTAATAGTATATATAAATAAGCTATATTTAGTTTTAATCTTTTATATAGCTATTATAATATAATATAGTTTATATATAATAAATATAGCCTTAAATTACTTCTTATTATAGTAATTTATAAATTATTAAAACTTTATAAAAGTAGTTAAGTTTAATAGCTATTATAATAACTAATATTATAGAATTCTCGGATATTATCTTATATATTACGACTATATACTATAAAATTATAGTACACTTAATATAAAGAGATATAATCTTATATTAACTAAGTTATTAGAGATATTAATATCCCCCGACTTAGTTTAGACCTTTAATATTAAGCGTTATATAAAGTATGAATAGTAAAATAGAGCTCTATCTTAAACTATTAATATATTAAAATATTACAATAAAGCATTAAATTATTATACATATCCGTCGTCGAGATAATATAATATTAAATTTCAAAGTATCGTGCACGCGGTGAGCCCGTGTACGCGGTGTTTGAGCCTCCTATATGTTTCGAAACTTCTCGGTTCGATTTCTCCGTGGGTCCAAACAGCAAGACATAGATTGCTGGTATGAGCAATGATTTACCGTGAACAAGGTAGCAAATCCAATTGGTAAAGCAGACATCAAGACAGATGAGATGGTTCGACGTTGCGATTCCTTTAGTCTTCGAATTTGACAGCAGCTTTTCTTGATTCAAGTCTGTTCTTTCAATCATGCGTCCTATCACAATCTCTCCGGCGCTGGTCGCCGCTTCTCGGGCAGCTCTGACAACTCAAGGTGTCGACTGGTCCTCTCTCCTTGTGGAAGAAGCCGGCGGGCACTCGTACAAATCAGCATCCGGCCAGGTGCAACCTCTCGAAACGATCCTCGCGGATTCTGGAGTCAACACCGTCCGCCAGCGCCTCTGGTATACCGACGGCGATTATGGGCTCGACTACAACCTCGAGCTCGCCCGCCGCGCCAAAGCTGCTGGACTGAATGTCTACCTTGACATATTCTACTCACCTACCTGGACTGACGGGGCACATCAAGAGACGCCATCCGACTGGACAAATTACGGAATCGACGACCTAGCTTATGCTGTTTACAACTACACCAAACAGACTATGGCCGCCTTCGAATCTGCCGACGTTCTGCCTACGCAGGTGGCAATTGGCAACGAGATCCGCGCAGGGTTGCTATGGCCGTTGGGCGACATGAGCAGCTCGGACGGCCCCTACAACGTCGCGAGGATTCTTCACTCGGCGGCGTACGGCGTGAAGGACTCCTCGCCGGCCACGCAGGTCCTGGTGCACTTAGACAACGGCTGGGACTACGACGCTATTCTCGCGCAGGGACCGCTGGCCAGCGCCGATTTCGAGGTGCAAGATGTGAGCTACTATCCCTTCTATAGCTCTTCAGCGACATTGGCGGCACTCCAGAGTAGCCTGACCAGAATAAAGTTACGGTACAACAAAGGTAACTCCACGGCCCCTTGAGGTTCAAAGCACAGCTCAGTATATGGGAATATGTACTGACATACGTCTAAACAGGCATACAGGTCGTAGAGACGGACTGGCCAACGTACTGCCCGAGCCCATCGTACGCGTTCCCTTCCGACACGACAAGCATACCGATTTCGCCTGCAGGACAGTCGACCTGGATGCAGGATCTTGCGAACATCGTCGAGGGCATTGGTGGTGACGGACTGTTTTATTGGGAACCGGCTTGGATCGATAATGCAGCATTAGAAAGTAGCTGCGGGTATAACTTGATGGTGACTGACGACGGGTCTGCCATGATCAGCTTGGCCGTCTTTGCTGAGATTTGAATCGGACGCCTCTTGGCCAAGGCGTGGACCAATTCAAGCAGACTCTGCGTTCTCTCGACAGCTCTCTTCACCCACACCATGATGACGCGATTTGAGAACGTGGGGCTTGTATCGCATCGCGCATGAGCTTCGAAGACCAGATTTGCTCAATTCGTACACCGATTTGCCTTACCTCAGCTGAAGCATTGAGGTCGACTCATACCGCCTTGATGCTACTCCAGTCAACCGTGCAGTCCCAACTTCAACGATTGCTTCACCAGAGAAACCTCCTCAGCGGTTCCGCAGACCAGACCTGCTCTTTCGTCGCAGTTCTCAATGGGCCGTGCCAGAATGTCTTCACCAGTCACTGGATCAATGGCCTTCGCGCCCACACACTCCATGATCAGCGCAATCGGGGTCAGCTCGTACAGCCGGCGCAGCTTCGCCTTGCTCGCATCAGTCACAGGTGATATGTAGATGCCGTGGCCCTTGACCAACGTATGGACAATGTCAGGGACGAGTCCTCCACTATACCGGAGCGTATATTTGTTCTGAATGTAGTGCGTCACGAGCTGAAGGTACTTCTCGTCTTCAGCAGCGGCACGCATATTCGCAGGTGCAAAGTAGCGAGTCTTGAAAGGCGGTCCGAGCAGATTGATCCTCGGGTGGACGATCTCGCAGGTTGTGAGCTGCTCGTGTTCCTGGCCAAGACCGATCTCAAAACATGTCGGAGCCGCTCCTGGAACTCTGACAGCGATGATAGCTGTGGTACGAGGACCATAAACTCCCAAGATCGCCGCCACCTGCTTTTCGGAAGGCACTCCATGTAGTGCGGACACACCATCCCAGATTCCTATAATCGTGCCCACGGTCCAGTTTGGAGCAATGATGGAGCTCCCGTCGAGAGGATCGAAAGCAATAGTGTATCTTTCATCTCCAGTATCGGCCTCGTGATCGCTAGCCTCGCGTGCAGGGTTTTCCACGGGATCCTCTTCGCTGCTGGCCGTCACGATTGAGCTACAATTTCGAATCTTGTCCCGGATGATCTTCTCAGCCAGGACATCCACATTAAGTTGTTCGTCACCGAAGGCGTTGGAGCTTCCGGCTGCGGCAACTTGGTGAGACGAACGTAGCTCCTCAGCGATGAGGTTGATGCAGTGCACAAGTGTAGGAATCACAGAGTTGCACAGCAACGGTCGGTTCGCAGATTCAAGGGATGCTTCCAGATGGTCGACCAGGCTTTTCATCTTGTCTTGAGATGGTGAAGATGGTAAAGATGATGATGCTCTTAGTAAATCCAGTGGTGAAGATATTGATGGCTTTCGCCCACAGCTTCACCACGTGGCAGTGAAACAGCCTCCTCGAAAATCCTTAGACTTCGATTTTCTCTTCCTACCGCACAAATCGAGCTCCAAGCATGGATCAGCTTGTCGAGCTCATCTACCCTCGAGCTTTTGCTTCTTCAACTGCTAGGACCTTGTGATACTGACCCCGCCGAGAACCATCACCACCATTGGTGTACCTGAACCATCTCGAAGATAAGTATGAGCAGCTGACGCCATTGGCGTTGTGTATCTACACACCACAATGGAGCTCAGTGCAGAGGTCATGGCCACAAAGACCACACCTCACCACCGTTCCTCATCTCTTTCCTCGACTCCTTGGAAGTCTACCTATCCGTTCCTTCCATCTTTCTTCCTGTTTCATTGGTCTCACTTCATCTCATCATGGATCAACAAGATCAATCCTCCACCCCCTTCCACCCCCAATCCAGCCGTGACCATCCCCAGCAACGGCTCCCGTTCGCCGACCGCCTGAACCCTACAGCACGGAACCACTTCGTAGCCTGCTGCGGAGAGTTTATCGGAACATTCTTCTTCCTTTTCTTCGCCTTATCTGGCACTCAAGTCGCCAACACAACGGAAGATGCCAACGAGCTGATGCAACTCCTCTACATCAGCCTAACCTTCGGCTTCAGCCTCGCAGTCAACGCCTGGGTCTGGTTCCGCGTCAGCGGCGGACTGTTCAACCCTGCAGTAAGCTCCACCGCACCTCCACCACAAGAAGCAGCTCTGAGATGATACAGATCACCCTAGGGATGTACCTCTCCGGCTCCGTACCCCTCTTTCGCAGCCTCCTAGTCGCCCTCTCCCAACTCCTCGGCGCCGTCGTCGCCTCCCTCGTCGTGCACGCAATATTCCCCGGCCCGTCCGCATTCACGACCGCCCTCTCGCCCCCCACCACCTTGCTTCAAGGTTTTTTGATCGAGACTTTCCTAACCTTTCAACTCCTCACCACCATCCAGATGCTAGCCGCTGAGAAGCACTCCGCGACCTTTTTATCCCCCATCGGGATCGGATTGAGCCTCTTCATCGCGGAGCTCTCCGGCGTGCGGTTTACAGGCGGCTCACTAAATCCGGCGAGAAGTTTTGGGCCGGCGTTGGTGTTGGGGGAGTGGCCGGCAGAGCATTGGATCTATTGGGCTGGGCCTGCGGCAGGAAGCGTGGCGGCGGCGGGCCTCTATAAGTTCCTCAAGGTGCTGGACTACGAACGAGCCAACCCAGGGCAGGACGCGAGTGGAAGAGGGCAGGGGGAAGAGGCTGGGGTCAGGTTGTTGGGGTGATTTTCCAGTGGGGTTGTTTGTCATGGATTCTGCGAGTCCACATCTATGCTTTTGATCGTTGACGGCTGTCAGGAGTATTTCATACCTACAAGAAATAGCCGGTAGTGTCTATCTCGTCCAAAATCTCCTTCTTCACCCCCTCCGGCGCCCAACTCATCTCCACCGCATCCCTCGCCAGCTTGACCATCTCCTCGTCTGTGAACTTGCAATACTTCCTCACCACGCGCAGATTCTCCGAGATCCACGTGTCCTCCATAAACGCCGGATCGTCGCTCGCAATCGCCATCTTAATCCCAGCGTCAAACAACGTCCGAATTCGCTTGAATACTTCATCAAGCGGTTGATGCCGTATATAGCTCCACGGACATACCGTCATCCCGATCCCCTTCTCCCGAATCATCTCCACCGTCTCGGGGCTTGAAGCCGCATTCAGGCCGTGGTCGATGCGGTCGGCGCCGGTCCCGCCAATTGCGGTAGCAGTCTGGTGGATGTGCTCGAGTGGGTACGATTTACCTACATCGCAGTGTGCAGTGATCCGGAACCCGTCCGCTCTCGCGCGGGCGAAAACTTCTTCAAACAGGACAGGCGGCCGGTCGACTTCGTTGGAGTCTAATCCAATGCCGACGATCATGCCGCGGTATGGGAGGGCGGCGAGGTAGTGTTGCATTGCTGACTCGGGCGGCAGGTCGCGGAGGAAGCACATTATCCAGGCGGACTTGACCTGTACATTTTCACATCAACATCTGCGACCCCATGGAGGATTGAGTTGCAAGGTACTCACGTGTAACCTCTTCTCCGCTTCCCTCTGCGCCTCCCCAAACCCCCCCATCATAACCTCCCACCCCACCCCCGTCCGCGTATGCCCCTGCGGATCAAAGAAAACCTCCGCATACCTCACATTCATCCTCGCCGCGCGCTCGAAATAATACATCGCCAGATCATAGTAATCCTGCTTAGTCTTCAAGACCTCGAAACCGCCATAATAACTTTCAAAGAAACTCAGCGTCTCCTCCGCATTATCCTGCCGTCCCCCATGAGCCGGTTTCATCCCATCCTCCGTGCTCTCCTGCAGCTCCTCCAGCGTCCTGAAAACCGACCCAGTCCGCGGGTGCGTCAGCGTCATCCCGTTACGTTGAGAGAATTTCCATCGTAGTTCGGGCGTTATGAGACCTTCGATATGGACGTGCAGTTCGACTTTGGGTATGGCTTGGATGAACGGATCATGAGTTCCTGCGAGGGAGTTTCGTAGGTCTCGCCGCGCGGCGATGGGGAGGGCGCCTTCGACGTCGGCCATCGTTGTATCAGTGAAGATGTCGTTTGGAGTAGCCAAGCCTGTTTTCTGTGCGTGTCGTTGTCACCTCCCTTGATGTGTAGCCCTATACTCTGGGTTCAAAGGTCTTGAGTCCACATCTTATATGTTAAGGTGTTGGAAGCTCTCGCTCGGCGGGCTCCGAAACCTGAGCTCGCTACATCGTCTCCCGAAGCAGTGTAGGAAAAGTCCAAGACATTGTGTTGTAGTGTTGTAAGATTTCTTGACTCATGACTATTGCTAGCGTAGCCGGCTGCGTCACCGCTACGCAAATTCGGGCCTGCGGTGCTCTTTAGCGTGGTCTATCAGTATGCAAGCTAAACAAACGCTTCCAAAATGAACGGCTCCGCTGCTTGCTCGCTCGTTTTCGTTCACGCCTTCTCGCGTCTCTCCCACCTCACAACCGCTGGACTAAGCGGCCGGGAAAACAAACTCGAGTAATCCGTTCCCACCAACTCCCCCTCCTTGCCCTTCACGTTGAAAACCTTGAGATCCCTCACCATAATCGCCAGAATAGTCTGCAACTGCACGTACGCGAACTGCTCGCCGATGCACCTATGCCGCCCGGCACCAAAAGGCAGGTAAGGCGACGCCGCTCCTTTCGAGATGAGACCGTAGCCGTAATCCTCTGTTTCTTCCGCCACGCCCTCTTTGATGTGTGCGGGAGCGAGGTGGGCGTACTTTTCGGAGGGAGACTCGTCCCACCGATGAGGCTGCCAGACCATTGGTTCAGGGAAATGGGCTGCAGTTCGGGAGGTTACGCCGGGTGCGGCGAGGAGGATGTGTGTGGTTGGGATGACGTAGGGTGTGCCTTCGACAGTCAAGGGCTGCTTGACTTTGCGCATGACGGAGTGGATTGGGGCGTGCAAGCGGAGAGTCTCCTTGACTACCTGTGTGTGTAATGGGAGGCGGGCAAGGTCGTCGTACGTGAGTTCTTTGATCGTGCCGTCCTCGTTCACGCCGAGAACATCCTTCTGCTCCTGCAGCAGCTCGTCCTGGATTTCGGGTCGAGTGGCCAGGTTCAGGAAGATCCATGTGATGGTTGATGACGAGCTGTGCTGGCCAGCCATGAGCAGAGCAATCATCATGTGCGCCACCTGGTAGTCCGGGATGGGGGTGCCGTCCTTGTATGTGCAGTTCATCAGGTTCCAGATCATGTCTTCTTCTCTGTCCTCCGACTTCAGGTCCTCGCCGCTCTCCCTTCGCTGCTTGATGATTGACATGTACGTGTCGGCCATCTTCTTTTGCGCGTAGTCGCGGTTTCGATTATGCGGTAGGGGCGCCCATGGCAATGCGAAGTTGATGGCTGAGAAGCCTAGGTCGAGGTAGTGGTATAGCTCTGCGAATGACGAATCAAAGCCGTCTCGAACTTCTTTGCCTTGGAGCGAGCGGGAGGCGGTGTAGATGGTGAGCTCTGCCATGACCGGTGGGAGATCGACCGTACCAGAATTGGCGGCGAACTTCTTGTGCGCGTTGTCCTTGGAGAAGAAGTCGTTGACCTCGCCTGTAATGAGGCCGACGTATGTTCGGAAGGCGGAAGTGGTCAGGCCGAACTTGACGAACTGCGGCTGATATTAGCAAGACTACTCCGCCCCAATCAGGTATATGGTTGTGCACACCTTCTTCTGCTCCATGAGCTTCGAGTTGGGACAATCATACACGACATCCTTCCCAAACACCGGCGTCGTGAGAGGCGTATACACCTCCTCGGCATTCACATCTCTTAGCTTCCCGTTCAAGATGAAATCATTGCCCTTTGTCCCCAAGCACACCGTCGTCTTCTTGCCGAGCAGGATGAAGGTGAAGACATCGCCGTACTTCTCGCGACACGAGAAGAAGAAGTTGTATGGGTCGATGCCGTAGGTAATAGTACTGCCGATGATGGGCACCCAGTGGAAGACGATAGGCGGCTCGTTGGGGTTCTTGATCAGGACCTGTCGGAGGACGTTGATGAGGATCGCGGCGGCGATGAAGATCACGAGTCCGTATCCTGCTATCGCCAACGTGCTGGCGGTGGACAGGTAGGGGATTTGGTTGAGGATGCCCATGCTGGCTTGTGTGGTGGTGTTATTGCTTCATATGTGAGTTGTGGTATGAAGATATATTGCTGTACTTGAATCCGGCCAGGGTTAGAGAAGAGATAGTGGTTCGAGTGGCCAATGGCAGATCATACGATTCGCCTTTTAGGGCATCATGGTTCGATTATTTTTCTCGACCAGGGTTACTCGCCGATTTATGCAGGTACGCCGATCGTCTACACCTTAAATCGTGGCGTGTGGCGTCGCTCCTTCCTTCTGTCATCAATCATCTGGCCCCTTCTCTCTTCTTATTCCAACCTCACCTCGTCGCTCATATTAGACATGCGTCGCGTCAATCATGCTTCTACATTCATGTGACAACGCCAGGTAAGAAGAAAAAGAGCAACAGCGACATGACGGGCTAGCCGAGAGCATTTGCCGAAGGCGTAAAAGCTCCTTCAGCTCTTCGATCCTCTATCCCATATGATCTGTCAACTTCTCTTCTTCCAATTGTCCAACTCAAGAGCAATACACGATCTACACTTGCAGCGATGCGCATCCCCTACGCCCTCGCCGAGCCAACAGACCCAGCGGACAAGGCTATCTACGACCGCATCAAGGCCCGTCGTAACCCCCGTCCTCTCATCCCGTTGGACCTGGCATTATTGCACAACCCATCGATAGCAGATGGCTTCAACTCCCTCCTCGGCTCCATCCGGACCCAATCAACCTTAAGCCTCGCTGCGATGGAGGTCGCAGTCTGCTACGTCGCCGTCCTGAACCAGGCGCCTTACGAATGGACTGCTCACGCCCCTCTTGCACTCAAAGCGGGCGTTACGCGTGAGGTCTTAGAAGCGGTGTTGAACGGGAATGTGCAGGATGCGGGGGTGTTGAGTGAAGAGGAGATCGATGTGCTGGAGTTTACGAGGCAGAGTACGAAGGAGATTGAAGTCAGTGATGAGCTGATGGCGAAGCTGAAGTCGAGGTATACGGATCAGCAGGTTATGGAGTTGACGATTACGGTAAGCACTGATGGGCAAATTTGTTCTCATGTCCGGGATACTGCTGACTGTGCTTAGGTGGGCGCGTATAATATGGTTAGTAGGTTTCTTGTGGCGTTGGATGTTACGGAGAGCAACGGGAAGGAGATGGTTATGCCTGAGTAACGCTGGTATCCCGTGAGATCCAATGTGGTCTGACATTCTCCTTCGCGGAGGAGTAAGTTATCTCGCTTATCAACATATCGCTGGCACTACGATCACTGGGCAACGGGCTCATCAGACAGGTAAATGCTCGAACAATCATGGACGAGTCGGCTTCGCAAGCGTTCGAGAAGGCTGCAGCGGATGATGGATCATTTTGAGTAAAGACGCAACGGTATTGGGTGGCGGAGCGAGAACACACAACAATACAGCGCGCGAAGCTTTTTCTCACTGTCTGAACTCTCTTGTCTCGTTCTTCGACCGACATCAACAGCTGATAATGCAAACCAATGGCCTTCGATGGATGATTATCGACTCTGTTTTGACGACACACCGGACACCACTTACCGACTTCGGCTTGTGTCCGAGGTTCTGGTAAGCAAACTCGGCAAGTCACATCTGCAGGCAAGAACGCAAAGGGAGAGAGCAGTTCATATCTCCTCATCTCGTTAGGCTATCAAAACGGCTGCGAAGGTGTCGTCACTTCATCATCCCCACACACCCCGCGATACAACGATTTAACCGGCGTGAGCACTCCTTCACAGCAAATACGACATCACGACTCGTGCAGTGGAAACTTCACTACTCTCGCCCCACAGCAAGGAAGCGAAGAATGACTATCATTGATGGAATCGATCCCACGGCTATTCTGTCCAAGACCACTTCAAGAAATGATGGACACAGGCAACGCTCTCTTCCGGCGCGGGGTTGGCCTGGAAAGATGCATACAGCTCTGGCCGCGTTGATGGTATAAAGAGTTTGTGGCTGGCCAAGAGCGTGGAGTGCAGGAGATCACTCTTGGAAGTTCATCGAACGACTTCGCTTGACAACATGCGCTATTCACTCCTCCCATGGCTCGCCCTCGCGGCGCCTTCGCTGGCCGCCCCAACTCTCTCCCAAACAACGGTCAAAGCATCAACAGGATACTACTCCGGCAACATAAACGCAACCTACACAAACGTCCGGGAATTCCTAAACATTCCATATGGCCAAACCACCGCAGGCAAGAATCGTTTCATGCCGCCGATCAAAGTGCCCATGTCAAGCAACTCCTTCGACGCCACCCAGTACGCAAAGGCGTGTCCTCAGTACGTGAGTGCTGTACCAGCGATCTGGAACAAGGAGGTCCCGCAGTACCTGCAGTACTGGGGCAACGATGAGCTGGATGCTGGGGAAAGTGCTGTGTTTACCAGCGAGGATTGCTTGAGCCTTGCGATCTGGACGCCGGCGAATGCGACGAGTGCGTCGGGGTTGCCGGTGGCTATGTTCATGACTGGAGGTGGATTCCAGACGAATGGGATACTGGTACCGGGGCAGCTGCCGCCGCATTGGGTGGAGTTGAGCCAGAAGTGCGTTCATCCGTGGAGCTGAGGTATTGAGAGCCTGTACTGACGATTGTAGGCATATCGTCGTCACTATCAACTACCGCATGAACATCATGGGTTTCCCGTAAGTTGTCCTCTTCATCTCAATCCACGAACAGGGTTGACACGATGCTTCATACAGAAATGCGGCCGGTGTCTACGAACAAAACCTGGGCATCCTTGATCAGAGGATGTCGCTCGAATGGGTCCGCGACAACATCGCGTACTTCGGAGGCGACCCATCCCGTATCATGATCTGGGGCCAGTCCGCTGGAGCTTCATCGATCGACATTCACAACTACGCTTACTGGGAAGATCCCATTGCGCACGCCTTCTTCGCAGAGTCGGGCAGCGTTCTGGCATTCCCAATTAGCCAATACGATGTTGATCATACGAACTTCACTACAGTAGCGAAGGCGGTAGGCTGTGACTCCACCGACGCGGAGCAGGAGCTCGAATGCATGCAGCAGGTCGACTACAACGACATAATTAACTTTATGGGCCACCATCAAGACAACGCCACCCTGGTCAAAGCCGATGCGGATCAGCCTCGCCTCAGTTTCAGCGCCATACCGGATGAGAGGATTGTGTTCTCGAATTATACGGCGAGATATCAGTCAGGGTGAGCAGATCGCGCGCCAATGTGCTACACGTCTTGATACACCCCTGACTCTTTGTAGCATGGTCACCAAAGCCCCGATGATCTACGGCAACACGGCGAACGAGGGTGCTGCTTTCCAACCGTTCCCTGTTGACGACCCACTATCTGGCATCAATCAGACTGCTGCCGACCAAAGCACAATCGGCATCATGTGTTGCGCAGCGGAGTCCAGCACTCTTCGCGACAGCATTGGGCTGACGACATATCGATACCAATACGCTGGTAACTGGACGAACCAAGACCCGTTGCCATGGATGGGTGCCTTCCATTCCAGTACGTTACCCCAAGTTCGAAGACGTCCTCGAGAGGTTTGCTGACCGTCTCTCGTGAAGGTGACCTTGTAATGTGGTTCGGAAGCTACCCAGAGGGCGAGGGTGCGCCGACGAAGCTTGAAGGACAGGCCAGCGCGACAATGGGCGAGCTGCTTCTGTCGTTTGTGACTGACCCGTACAACGGTCCTGAAGCTTTGGGTTGGCCTGCCTTTGATCCGACTGCCAGGGACGGTGGCACAATGCTACGGTTCGGAGCAGATGGCAAGACTGTTCAAAAGGTGGCTGCGAACGATGTGCAGGCGGTGTGCACGGATCCATCAGCCAGCTACGACCACTCACCATAAGCTGCGACGAAGACAAACGAAGATATGACTGGCGGCTGGTTTAGGTGTCATAATGTTATATAGCCATGTCAACGACAAGCTTACCACCTCCACCTTTGTTATATTCGTCCACTAGGTCGTTCAATTGCTTTAAAGCGAACGTCTTACTGACCGCTTTGACGTTGTGCTTCGACGCAAACGAGACCATTTCCTGTAGGTCCGAATTGTTACCAAGTAAAGTGCCAACGACAGAGATGTCTCGGAACACCAGATCTCTTGCTGAAACGTTGAAGCCGTTTTCCGGGAAGCTCACTACCACGCATAGGCCATGGTTCTGCGAGACCAAAAGGGTGTGATCAGTCTACACCTCAGGGATCGAGAGCGCGGCGTGTCTCAGAGATGAGTGAGATCATTTGAACTTACCTTGAGAAGTTTACAGCCATAGTCGAAGCTGGCCTGGCTCTCCGGGAGGATGATCACAGCATCGAGACCCATATTTGCTGGATCTTGCACGCCATCTGCTTTCCCAATCTCCTTCACAACATCACCTGCGGGTGTAGACCGCGCATCTACAATCGTCGCTTTCGTACCCAGAGATTTAGCAAGTTGTAAAGGACCATCCGCCGCATCGACACCAGTAATACGTAATCCCATAGCCTCAGCAAACTGTAACCCTAGATGACCCAGCCCACCCCCGGCGCCAACAATACCCACTCGCTGGCCGGAAGATAATCGACATCGCTTGAGAGCCCGATAGATCGTGACACCAGCGCACATCAAAGGCGCAGCATCAACCGCGCTCATTGAGGCCGGTAGAAGGGCAACTTGCCGAGCATCGACCACAGCGTACTCGAAGCCACCGTGCTTGCTTAGCCCGTTCGACAGCCCTTTACCGCAGAAGTTCGAGAATCCTTCGTAGTCGTTATTTGGGTCGCGGCACTCGAAGCAGGTCCCGCAGACGTGGTAGCCTCGTCGTGGAACACCTACGCGGGTCCCGACGGGATATGATTTGGCTGCTGCAGAGGGTGTTTTGGGGACTGCGACGACTGTTCCTGCGAACTCGTGGGAGCCGATATGAGGGAACGCTGGCGGGTTCGGCTTCATTTGTCCAGCCGCGAGTACGGCGTCGGTGTGGCAGTACTATAGATCGTCCAGTTAGCACGGCTCGATACCATAGAACTGTCGATCCAGAGCAGTACCCCTGCCGCATCTACTTTGACGAGTATGTCATCGTCGGATGATATCTCGGGAACTGGGAGGTCTGTCAATGTATAAGGTTTGTTGTATGCTTCTAGGACCTGTGCTTTCATCTGCTCGGGAACTTTGTTTGACATTGTCGTGGTTTACCAGTCGTCTATGTCTTTCCCAGTGCTATCATTGGAACAAACCCTGCGATCAGTGTATACATGTAGGTTCAGAGAAGGGAGAAGTCGTCTCTCCTCTCCTGCTGCCACAGCCGTGGTCGGACCCCACTCGCTTCGGCAACTCTTCACGCCCTTGCTCTCCCGAACATCATCACCTAAACAACGCGTCCTGAGGTTAAGTTCTATCGAGCATCTGCCGTGAGTGCTCGGCTGCTGCATCTCGCGTCAAATGGCTGCTGTAGCTTGACTTTGCCATGACCGGACGTGAAAGGTGAGCTCAAGTATACCCTTTCATCATCAGTCCTCTTCTACACCTTCGAGGTCGATTTCTTAGTTTCTATTGTTGGGAGCATCATGGGCGCGGCTAAGCAGAACGACTTCAGTGGAGGTGGTCACCTTTCATAATCTCTTCTACTTCGTACTACTAATCGTCTCAGGTCATTATCGTTGGAGCTGGACCTTCAGGCCTGTTACTAGCGCTACTACTAGCAAAGCAAGGTATCCAGGTCAAGGTGATCGAGAGGAGCAGCGAGTATGACAAGCAGCCTCGAGCGAGTTTCTACAGCTATCCAGCTACGTACGAGTTCAAGCGAGCTGGCATTCTGGACGATGTGAAGGCGAAGTGAGTAGCTTGATGGGGACGCCCCAATCTTGTCTCAGGCATGCACTGACGCCTTTGTCTGTCTACACGTAGATCGTTCATCGCTGATGGTGTATCATGGCGATACATGGATCACTCGCTTGTCGCACAGATCAATGGCAAAGAAGCTCCAGAGGAATACAAGAACATTAGCCTGCCACTCGATGAGTCGCTCCCTCTGATTGGAACGCACCTGGAGAAACAGTCCACGGCGGAAGTGCTCTAGTCACACACTGTCACAGCTCTGGGCCAAGACGAGTCTCAAACGTGGGTCGATGTGGAGACACCTTCCGGGAACCAGAGGCTGACTGCTACCTACCTCGTCGGCTGTGACGGTGGTGGTAGCAAGGTACGACGGGAGCTGTTTGGCTCAAACTTTCCTGGACGAACCTGGGACGAACAGATCGTCGCTACCAACGTCTATCTACCTAACCTCAAGAAGCATACGCCGTCCGACTGGACGAGTTCGAACTTCATGATCTCGAAAGATCACTTTCCGATGATCGCACAGATAAGCAACGACGGTCTGCATCGGGTCACCTACGGAGAGAAAGGCGGCTTGACTTACGACGAGATGCGGGCACGTCAACCCGAGAAATACAAAGCTATCATCCCTGGTCAGCCAGGGCCGGAGGACTATAAGGTGGGTATCGTATTCGAAGGCGTTGCTTTGTCAGAGACGTCACTGACTTCTCACAGATGATCAACTTCAGCCCATACAAGATCCACCAACGCCTGGCTGAACACTTGCGGGTCGGTAGAGTGCTGTTAGCAGCCGATGCCGCTCATCTGTGTAACCCGTTGTATGTTCGCTCAGGATTCATCAACTTATATGAGTGCTGACACCTCGGTAGCGGCGGCATGGGTCTAACCGGCGGCTTCGCAGACGTTGGAGGTTTATATGACTGTCTGTACGGTATTTACACTGGCCAAGCGGACGACAGCATACTTGACAAGTACTCCGAAGTCAGGCGCCAGAAGTATCTTGATGTTATCGATCCCATCTCCAGCAGCAATTTGAGGAGGCTATGGGTTCCGGAGACCATCGAGGACGATCAGTTCGTGCATATGGTAAGGCGTACAGCGACGGACAAGGAGTTTGCGATCGAGATGCGGGAGGTAAAGGCGGCCGCTGTCTATGCTGGATCTTGATGGGTGCTGACATGGTGGATCAGGGTGGCAAGGCGGTGATGTACGACTTTACACAGCACTACAATAAGACGTAGTATATGTTCGATCGTAGCAAACGGTGTCGCTGATACCCCAGATGTTGTACTCTTCCTGTGTGAAGATCTCATTTACCTATCGCTCGGATCGTGCACCGTAGACTCCCACCGGCTTTGATTCTCAGTTGACCCACATGGACTGTGATGGTATGCCTCTCTCAAAGCTCAGGAAGTCTTCGAAGACGATGCATCATGTATCGAGGTCAAGAAGAACGGGCAATGTTCGGAAGCGAGTTCAGCCGGCGCAACCTTGTTGTGGTTTGAACCCCTCACCGAGGCATCGTTCGAGAACAACCACAACTCTTCGAAGCACCTTTCGTTGCGTTTCGATACGCATCCTGATATCCCTCCGTCGTTGACTGCAGAGGTTCGTGATGTGAAGTAGCCCTAGCGGTGGGATCCAGCATGTCCGACAACATTGTCCTCAATGCCTTGAGCATTGAGCGTAAGGGTTCAAACGCGTATACAGCGAGGATTGGGCAAGATCAACGATTCGGCGAGTGTAAGTTATGGACAGCTGCGAAAGGCAGGCATCTCTCATTGGCATGATCAGTCTTACACGGTGGCTTCACTGCCTCGCTGTTGGTCTACACAGCACTCGAACACGCCAAAAGTACTCTCGAACGCACCAAGGAGCAACATATCATCTCATGTCAGATACAGTACCTCAAGCCCGTTAACAAAAGCGAGATCCAGCTACAGGTAGAGCATGTAAGGGTCGGTAAAGCGAACGCGACGCTGCGTGTCGTGCTTAGCCAGAAAGGCTCGCCCAGCGTTACTGGTGATGTGAAGTGAGTCAGATGACGCTCCTCTTCTTGCTCCTCTCATGCTAATCAATGACAGTCTCATTGATGCTGCTGCCAACAGGGGCGTGACCGTCAACACTGGCTTCACACTCAACCCGCCACCAACGCCTTCAGATCTCAAAAAGTTCGAGACGAACGATGACCCAAACTGGATTCTCTACCATCTCCCATACAACAAGACGAGCCAAGGCCAGCCTCTATCCCACTGGAACCTCTTCTTTACCCGCGCTGGCCCTGTGAACCCCCGTCTCCACGATATGTGGTGCATGCTGCATAACTCAAAAGCCCGTATCACGAACGTCATGCTCCCCGTACTTGCCGATGCGTACCTCCGTCAAGCAGACAACTTCACACCAAACTCTGACTTCAGCTACGCTGCGTGTGTCGCTCGAGCTGAGAGAGCAATTGACGGCGACGTGAGGCAAGATGATCTTGACAAGGCTGTGATGCGGTACTGGACAGCGACGCAGTCGCTGAGCTTGGAGATTGTGCGTCAGCTGCCAGAAGAAGGTGTCCAGTGGGTGTTGCTAAGGGCTGAGGCAAAGGCGATTCGAGATGGGAGGCTGGTCGTGGAGGTGACGTTGCTCGATGAGGAGATGAGGCTTTTGGCGTACGGGAAGGCTGTGGATCTGTTGATTCCAGCGCAGCGGTGGGTGCAGGAGAGTCTAAGGGATGGACGTGGTGCGAAGATAATGAAGATATGAACAGAACGTCATGCGAAGAAATGTCTTGTGCTAGCTCAGGTGGAATTTGGAAAATCGTCAATATTATTCTGCAGCTCTCAACAATGGAATGAAGTCACGCAGAGCGTGCGTGTTGCTCGGCCAGGTCTCGCGGTACTTTCTCGACCCTTGCCTACCAAACGAAGTCTTGTTTGCCTGCCTACTTGGTCGTGCTGGCCCACGTAGGCAATTCGGTATGCCAAGTCGTCTGCAGCTGCGGCTTCTCAGAGTGTGCAGGAGTAGTCTTCGGTGCAGTAGCCGAAGGTACTGTGTGCGGCTTCGTGGTCGGGGTGACGGGTACAATGACGATTCCTGAGGGGTGCTTCGAGTCGGAAGATGGCTTTGGGTACGCGCTCGGGTGTTCTGGATGGACTGAGCTGGCGGAAGGCTTCGGGTGTGCGCTTGGGTGGCCATGTCCAGATGAAGGGTGCTTCAAAGTGGCTGAGGGTTTATGATGCGTGCCTGAATGCTCGGTGGAGTGGTCGCAGTCGGAGCTGCTGCAAGGGTGCGCCGCATGCCCGTGTCCCGGCTTCTGATGGTACTGGGGATGCTTGTAGCCACTAGGTTTGTCTTGTCCCTGCTGATGGTGACCGTTATGTTTTGGGCCGTCGTGCTTGGGACCGTCGTGCTTGGGACCGTCGTGCTTGGGACCGTCGTGCTTGGGACCGTCGTGCTTGGGACCGTCGTGCTTGGGACCGTGATGATTTTTATTGGCATTGTGACCCGAGTGCTGTGCGCCATAAGCCTGTGGACCCTTCTGCTGGTGGTCTGCCGGTCCGCGGTGCTGATGCTCTTGACCGTGATGCTTTGCTCCGTTATGATGCTGGGCCGGGTGATGGTCACCTTCCGGGTGGTCAGCTGGTTGGCGGTGAGCGGGACCATGGCCATTGTGATGGGCGTTCCCATTGCTATGACCGTCGTGGTCGTGCTGATGATGTGGATGCTGACGACCAGGCTTATTGCCTGCGTTGTCATGATGCGGTTTCACTTTGTGCCCATGGTGTTGCTTTTGGTGGTGTCTATGATGTGGTTTGCTGTCATGGCCCGTGCGATGGGCGGCGTGATGCTTGTGCTTGTGCTCGTCCTCGCCGTGATCGCTGTGCTTGCCTTGGTGCGCATGGCCTGCTCCATGATGGCCGTACCCGTTCGCATGATCCTCCGAGCGAGCGTATCCAGCATAGTCTACCGATTCGTCGTTGAAGGCGGATAAACCTTCGTTTGTGTCACCATACCCGGCTCCGTCTGGGATGAAAGGAGTGGCTGCGATCTGCCCGACAAGCAGCGCAGTAAATGCGAAAGCGTAGTGCATCTTGGAGTTCTGTAACGGGCCAAAATATGTTCAACCATGAACTAGCCCGTGCGATGACTCGTCTTGCACACTAATGGTAAACATATACGCAAGAAGGTCGTTTGTTTTGAACATTCGAAGTCGCCGAGAACAGCGGGCCTCGTTAATCGATATCAAAGAAAACCCCATTGAGAATATGTCCAGATCTCTTTGTTGTGGGCGGGTCCTAGCATACTCAGACGGCCGACCAACAATATCTAGAATTCGGATGCGCGATTCTTTGTCCTCGGTGATGGACTTCGAGTCGAGCCGTCAGTTACGCTATACCGCGAATGCTCTATCAGCTCGGAAGGTCGTTAGGGCGTAATGTCTGGCTCAAAAGGCAAGAAGTAATGCGGCGAAGAGCGCGAGAATGGCAGTAGTACATACTGCCAGCATGAGAGGTAGCCGTTGTCGCAAGGCCGTTGGGCCTGACGTCGAGAAGGATGTTCGCCATGATGTCTTCGTCTGATGCATTTGCACTTCCTGCTCGAGCTCGTCGATCCGTTTCGGTTCGCCCCGTTCTCGTCTCCTCAGCAGGGCCATCTTGCTTGTCCCAGCCTGTAGCGATATGCACATCGTCGAGGAGTGTGAACCGTTGCTGAAGGCATCGACGTGCACTTCCTCGCGAGCGTACTTCTGCATTGTCCTGAGGAACTGCTCGTATGCCACAAGACAGTCTTTCTTGCGGCCGATCACATTGAACAGATAGCCAGAGTAGAGGTGCTCTCCCGCCTCGATGTTGAGGCTCTTGCATACCTTGAGCAGGTTGACTGGTATCTTGTGCTCCGAAGTCATGCTTCTTAGCTTTGTGCCAATGGTTTGGACGTATATCTGTTGACCAGGAGGAAAGAGGTAGGAGTAGATTTGGAAGCGGATATCGTATGGAAGCGCGAGGAGATGCATGGTGAGTCGGACGTAATGATATAGAGCCTGTAAAATGTACCTACTCTGGATACCACTTTATACCAAGGGAATGGCTGAGGCCACGTCGATCGTGAAGCTGTTCGAAAGATGAAATGCAGATGCCTGCGAAAGATGAAGGCTCCGCCCTACTCACGTGATCAGCTGTGGCCAAATCATCCCAACAGCGGAACTCCTTTCGCAACCACGTCTGCTCCGACAACATCATCATTTATCGACGTCGTTAGATCCTACGGCCAAAGCGCTTCGGAATCAGAAGCCATACAGCAATCAAACCTTCACTTTAACACGCTACGCGACGGATCCGCTCCACCGCCGCGACATAGCCAAGCTTCATCGGTGCCTATACGCCTTCCCGTCTCGAGACAGCAGGCGCAGAGCGTGTGCCAGGAGTGTGGTCTCTCAGGGCGAAAGGACAAGATGCGTGAACAACATGATGGTCTACAGACCGCTCCAGATCTGGCGTTCGTACGCCGTGAGGGGCTGTATGCTGGGCCGTATTGTGGTTGTTACTGCTCCGCTACATACAATCTCACAGCTTAGCCGCCAGGCATCACGGTAAGAGTCCATCAACCAATGGACCGAAGCAACCTTCGACCTAGGTCGTGTAGCTTCCGGCTGCAGAAACAAAACCGCAGCAGGAGCAGTAGCGGCATCGGTATTCCATCAGCGTCGCCGGAGACCATTGACTTCCTCCCTGCCTGTAAGGCATGGCAGCCTGAAGCAGGTCGTGTCAATCGTGGGCTCTCGGTGGCGGGATCCCTCGATCAGGTAACGTCTCGGTTTCAGCACAGCTCTCATTTTGGCCGTTGACGGTGAGTATTATCTTCTCTCTTCTACCTTTTCCTGATTCTTATTGTTATGCATCCCCACGGGCTTGCTCGGGGAGCAAAAGTCTGAGGGGTACTAGCCGACAATACCTCCAGACCACGTTCATGTCAAGGCCTTCTGCGATAGCATTGCCCAGCTCGAAATCAACGTCAGGGTCCGGAATGGAAGTTATTTTGAGGCCTACGAGGATCCGGCTTCCACCTGGCTGTCGAGAAAACAACCAAAATCGGAAGCGGGATAGCAAACGAGTTCTTATCACAGATGAATGAATCGGCCAATAGACAGAGCTTCGCTTCGAGCCTTACAACACTTCTGGTCTGACAGCATGAACTAGCTGAGGTATGAAGATATCTACTGCTCCCCTTCCGAGGTCTGAACGCACCATATCTACTCCACGGATCCCGGCTGAATAGACGCAGGTACAGACTGACGCGATTGCGTTCGTATCGCCTGCCCATGGGGTCCAGCTGTGGCTTGATAGCAAAAGTCTGGAACCGGGGATCTCTGGGGAAGGCATACCTCCTATCAGACTGCATTATCAGATTCGAACCTAAGACGTCGTTCGTTCTCTTCGACAATTATCGACCGTATCGTAAGATGGGGAATTTGGTGACAGCTATCGTATGCTGAGCAATCTGAGACGAACCATGATAATCAGATCTGCACCTGGGTAACCGGATGCTGGGAAAGTCTGTTTGAACGACCTCACTATCGCACATCTACCTGCAGATTGGCTCTGTCGTCGGTTTCCCACGTGTTCTGTTCAGGCTGAATGTGCTGTCCAGCATCACCCCGGCTTTGGGCTGTAAACGCTGTCAGGAGAGACAATCGCTTGCCTGCATAACTCTTAGCCAGATTCGTGACACCTCTGGGGTTCGAAAAGCCCCGAGGCCCTAACTTAGATTAAGCTTACTGGAACCTCAGGGAGCCCCGGTCATCACGTGCAGTCCTTCGCAGGTACCAAGCCCTGAAGACCATCATCCAGCTCCACTCATATAACATCACTCCCTCCATTTTGCTAGTAAAGGCCGTAAACGCCCAGCGAAGAGATATCGCTGGCCTTGGCTGGCGGCCGTTGCCATGCCTAGCGACGCAAGATTTCACAAGGCCAAAGAAGCCTGACGCTGTCGCTTGAACACGATGCCCGGAGGCTTAGGCCCACTGTGGGCTTGGTATGCATTCCACAATATGAACAGGATGCACGAGTCGGCCGGCCAGAAGGAAGGCCAGCACGACACGCAGTCCCTGAGAACGCATTTTGCCGGTGAACGACTTATAAAAGCAAACCAGGAGTCATGAAACGCTGGAGTATCAACCAATTCGCATCATCGCAGCAGCCTCTTCACTCATTACGAAAGTCATTCGCCATGTACACTTCAACACTCATCGCCGCGGCGTGTGCTATCTTCGCCGGTGTGCAGGCAATGCCAACACCAGACGCCTCCCCAATCAAAGGACCCAGCTATGAAGCACATCTCCAGATGCTGGAGGGCATGAACGCCACGGCCTTCGAGGAGGAGGCCAAGATGGTCAAGCGTGGCGGCACTGCGTCATCGACCGGTTACAACAACGGGTACTACTACTCGTTCTGGACAGACAACCAGGCCTACGTTATCTAAACCAACGGCGCTCGAGGCCAGTACAAGGTCGACTGGAGTGGTAATGGTGACTTCGTCGCTGGCAAGGGCTGGAACCCAGGCTCGTACACGTATGTTTCATCTCTCCTCGCCTCGTGTTGCCCTTAACTAACACGAAGAACAGCTCGATCACCTACTCCGGCACTTACGGGCCAAACCCATCTGCTGGCTCGTACCTCGCTTTGTACGGGTGGACAACCAACCCTCTTGTGGAATACTACATCGTCGACAACTCTGCATCGTACAACCCGTCTACTGTACGCCTCACCCGCTCGTCAATACAACTTTGTCGCTGACAATCTCTACAGGGTGCTCAGTATAAGGGTAGCTTCACCTCGGACGGCTCTTCCTACAACATCTACCAAACCACCCGCTACAACGCTCCATCTATCCAAGGTACCTCAACCTTCAACCAGTACTGGAGTGTACGTACACATCTGTTCCGACCTACCCCTGAAGCTTCGTGCTAATATTGCGATGGTAGGTCCGTCAAAACAAGCGTGTTGGCGGTACCATCAACATTGGCTCCCATTTCGCAGCGTGGCGCACCTACGGCATGAACCTTGGCCAGTTCAACTATCAGGTACGTTGAAAGCGTATAACTCATCTTCTCGTGAGAGCTAGACTGATAATGTTCAGATCATGGCCACGGAGGGCTTCAGCCAGTCCGGCACAGCCACCATCACTGTTGGTGGCCGCTAAGGTTGGTACGACTACTGCGCTCGCCACGGTAGGCGTCGAAGATCGTTGCACGAGACGATGTGAATACGAAATGATTCGTTTGAGTGGGCAAGAGGGTGGTTCATTCGTTCAGCGAAGTGGCCGTTCGGCATCCGCTGCAAAAGTAGGATGATTTGGTGCAATTGTACATCTACCAGAATGTCGCACTCGCTTATATACAATCATAGAGCATATACAAAGCAGTTTGTGGAAGAGTTTCGTTACTCCGTGTTCTTGCGACCCATCCGTCCTCATCGACTTCGGTCATCTCGGAGCAGCACACCTGCCCTTTCAGTACACGATCGGCATCTTGGAGAAGCTTCAACAAATCAGCGTGAAGGATTTGACAAGTCCTCTAGGCATTTGCTTGGGACACATCTCAAATCTTAATTTCCACGCGAGATCACACGCGTTCCCGCGTTTTGGAGCCGCCTCACTTGTGGGGAAGCCAGACGACATGGATGAGTGATCGACGCCGTTGTGGTGTTGACGTAGGTCAAGACTTCTGCGATAAGTAGTCGTACGGCGCACGGTAAAAGTGGAAAGGCTTCGTCTTCTTTGAATAAGTGCTTCTTTCCTTGATCCATATCACCGCGTATTTGCAGACCGCCGAGTATTATGGAGAAAGCAGACAGCGACAGCGCGAAGAGCCATGCGGGCGAGGAGGAGAGGACCATTGGCAATGTCGGCAACAAACACGAGACTGATACCTATAATGCTCTGCCGGATCCCGATGCTGGGTTGAGTGATGAGGAGAGGGCCGCGATTGTAAGGCTTACTCATCTGTCCATTTCGAAGCAGACATCTGACAGCACGCACAGGACAAGAAGCTTCTTCGACGCCTCGACTTCAAGCTGATCCCATGGTTGTCTTTCCTCTATCTCGTGAGCTTTCTCGGTACGTTGGGTCGCTGCGGATGGTCTGAATGACCATGCTGATCCAGAACAGACCGCACGAACATCGGCAATGCCAAAATCGACGGCCTCACGGAAGATTTGAACCTTTCCAGCGGCCAATACAATGCCTGCCTTTCCCTCTTCTTCGTCTCGTACGCTGGCTTCGAGCCACTTACGAACATACTGCTCAAGCGCCTCCGTCCAAGCATCTTCATCCCGGCGATCATGGTGCTATGGGGCATCACGATGACTTGCATGGGTCTTGTGCACAACTTCTCTGGACTTGCAGCAGCCAGATTCTTTCTCGGGGTCGCTGAGGCAGGACTGTTTCCCGGAGTCAACTATTATTTGTCGACTTGGTACAAACGCGACGAACTCGGTATCCGTGCTGCTATATTCTTTTCAGCTGCGGCGCTGGCAGGCTCGTTCGGTGGCCTCCTGGCTGCCGGAATCGCTCGAATGGACGGCGTAGGCGGCAAATTCGGATGGTGTTGGATCTTCATCCTTGAAGGTCTTGCTACTATAATCATCGGCATTGTGAGCTACTGGATGGTCCACGATTTTCCTGACGAGGCGAAGTTCCTTTCAGACTCCGACCGACAACGTGTGATCCGACGTTTGAAGTCCGACCGCCAGAGCTCAGCCGAGCATGAAGAGTTCAAAATGAGCTACTTCTGGGCCTCCGTCAAAGACTGGAAGACGTGGGCCTTTGCCGTTGTTTACATGGGCTGTGATGGGCCTTTGTACGCCTTCTCTCTCTTCCTCCCGACGATTATTGAAGATCTAGGCTATACGAATACCACGACGGCGAACTTGCTGAGTGTACCGCCGTATGCGGCAGCGGCTGTACTGACGGTGTTCATTGGGTGGTTTGCGGATCGCACGAAGCAACGAGGTTTATGCAATGTTGGTGTTTCACTCCTTGGCCTAACAGGATTTGCAATGTTGCTCTGTGAGCTATCAAGTTTTGTTAAAAGATAGACAGCAACTGACTATCGGGTAGGAAGCACGACGCCTGGAGTCAAGTATGCTGGCACATTTTTAGGAGCCCTCGGAATATATCCTTGCATTGCGAATACTATCACATGGACTGCGAACAACGTAGAGGGGGTATACAAGCGAGGCGTTACGCTCGGTATCGTCATTGGATGGGGCAATCTTAACGGTGAGCACATGATGAGCGAACTCGTACCTCGCCAAAGACCTTCGCTGACCCTTCTTCCCCTCTGCCTGCAGGTATTATGGCGAGCAACGTTTACATTCCGAGCGATGGGCCAAATTATCGCCCTGGACATGGTGTTGTTTTCAGCTACCTTACGCTGTTTCTGCTAGGAGGCAGCCTGTTTACGCATTTCATGCTTATTGGCGAGAACAAGAAGCGACAAGCAGGAAAGCGGGACGACTGGGTCGTTGGGAAGAGCGACAGCGAGATCGAGATGCTGGGTGATAAGCGGCCAGACTTCTTGTACACCACTTAACTATACGTAGAGCTGCATATTTACATCGTGAGCAGAAGGGCAGGTGACCATCGCGTCACCGACCAAGCTTGTTCCGGATGTCCTGAGCTGGCTCCATCAACTGTGGCCTCGGTCTCAGGCATCGAAACATCGAAGCATGGAAAGAAGCCAGGTATCAAAGGTAATCTGTACCTTACGGATGTTACGGAGATTGATATCTGAATATCTAGCCAAGTGCTCAATACTCACAAAAGTCATGACGTCGAGCTACATGAAGAAGGCGAGTATTTACTCTCATTTAACCCCCTATATGCCTTTTCTGTTTGGTTGCTTCTACTGATATCTCTCTGAATCGCTCAGAGATGCCGACATACGCCCTCCTTGGAGCCACAGGCTCAACTGGATCAGCAATCCTAAGATGTCTTCTCAAACAACCACCGAAGAACCTCAACCTCAACATCTTCGTTCGATCAAGACCAAAACTCCTCAAACAGTTCCCGGACCTGGAAAGCACCAGTCCCTTCAAAATTAACATCATCGAAGGCACACCGGATGACGCTCCATCGATACAGAAGTGTCTGCAAGACGTCGACGTGATGATGGCCTGCATCGCGACCAACGAAAGCAACCGAAGCGTCTCGCTCGTCTACGACACCGCCACTGCCATCGTCACTGCCCTGCGAGCTCATCAGAAAGACCAAAACTCCACTTACAAAACTCCAACGATCATCCAGCTCCGCAGTGCATCGCTAAACCCCGTTCTCAAGGCCCACGGTCCCTGGATAGGATCTGCAATGGCAGGGTTCTGCTTCCACTACGTCTACGCAGATCTCGAGCGAGCCTGTAATCTTTTTGCCTCTTCCGCATCAGAATCACCCGGGCTGCTGAAGTATATCTTCGTCGACCCGCCGTCGATACACGACGCCGATGGCGCGACGCCGACTGGTTATAAACTGATCCTGGACGAGGCACAGGAACCGGCGATGAGCTATGCAGATCTCGGGGCGGCGTTCTGCGAAGTGGCGGAGCGGAGGGCGGAGTTCGCTGGGAAGGGTGTTGGTGTTACGGCGACTGGGCATGTTAATTTGACCTGGGGTGTGTTGATGGGGTATATGGCTACTGGAGTAAAGTCGAGGTTATGGGGTTGATAGCTCAGACCTTGAAGACGATCCTTGTAGCGGGAGGCATTCTGCTGCGGACATGCAAACGCTTTGGCTTCGTAGCCTGGGCCGGTTACTTTGCAGCGTGGATTTCGGGTTCATGCATTCGTTTTGATGTGATAGCCGCAGGCATTAAGTGAGATGCATACTGGCCGTCGCGCTGAAGAGCTACCTCCGGCAATTGTACGTATCCGGGCGCAGGCGTAGATGTTGGAGGCACCTAGCACACAATTGAGTGTGAGTTGGCGCTCGCAGTGTACGTGACGGCATAATGGTTATACGTTAGGGCTGGCGGTATCCGTGCTTCCATTGTATTACAGCACTCACCTAGGTGAGTGCCAGCCAGCTATACGCAAAACCGCCAATTCAGTGCCAGCCAGACGAAAATTCATAAATAACTCCTTAGCTACGAGGATATCTACGAATCTGGCCTGGTAGATCGTTTCCGACGAGCTAGATTGACTACTAGCTAAGTTTTCACGAGCCGGCGACGAAGGGTAGTCGAGATATCGTAGGAAATGCGTAAATAACACGTGACTAGGCATTCAGTTTTAGCGCGCTAGCCGAATTTGCTATCTAACGCACGGACGATTAATGCGGGGGAAAATTTGCCTATGGCTGGCACCAAATTGGCGGTTTTGCGTATGGCTGGCTGGCACTCACTGTGTGAGTGCTGGTAGACGACAGTCGATAAGCACGGATACATGGATAACCAATAGACTTTTGGCCAGAGGTGCGTGAGAATAAGAAAAAGACGAGATGATGAAAGGCAATGGTCGACCAAAGAGGAAGATGGGAGGTTAGGTACAGCATCTCGAAGAAACAAAAGAGTTCACCACCGCTAGCGGTGGCTAATCTCTATCCCTCGGCGACAACATTAAGTGATTTAGTGACTAGGCGGCAAACCGGGAGCAAAGCAGTTTGACACTTTCGTCGACATTCATGGCTTGATGCCAAAGACGTAGCTAAAGACTTCGGCACCTTCACCAAATTCACAGAGTCCAAGTGAGGTCAGCTGCAGCGACATCTTGCTCTTCGTCAAACATTCACACAAACTCGCTGGGAATCGATTGGGTGGTCCATCAAACATCAGGGAGCTTGCAGACTTAGGAACTGGATGCGGCCAGCCAAATCTCATCGACGTGCAACCTATAGCACACCAGCAGGGGAGGCCTGCAGGTATTCGCGGATGAGTCTCATCGACGCGAACCAGGTGGGACACTGGTATGCAAGCATGTCTGCACAGTTATAAGCATAATTTTTTGTACGATTTATATAGGCACCCCGGCATTGGCCGAAGCTCGGGGTGAGACGAGCTTGCTCGTATGAAATGGTATCGACTGAAACAGTCCTTTCACGAAAACTCACCCTTGTCTCATCACCAATGTAACAAGTCCCTTCACTGGCAAGGGTGATGGTACAAGACGACCGCACAACTCGGTCGCGTCACGGCGCGTCGGGAGGCAGGCATACGCGGTATCTGCACGGGCAAGATATCGACACCGAAGAAGCACACTGTTGCACTCGCTACGACTACAAGTTGAGATAGCGAGCCCATCAGACCAGACACTCGCATGACGAACGACAACCCACCCTTGGACCGCTCCGAAGACCTCGATGGAGGTCAAGCAGGAGCTCCAGAGCAAACGGCCGAAGTTCAGCATGAAGTGCCTCGGATACTTCATCCTGGAACAATTGCTCTTCTACGACCTTTCGGACACTGCTCGCACCCAAGCCACCCATTACTTAGTCAACCTGCACCTCGAAGCTTCCAAGCAGTCTCAATGTACCAAGTTCAGCATTGTTCCTATGGTCAAAGCCCTCAAGAATCAGGCGCTCCGGGGAGGCTGCGATCCTGATCGAGTGAGGCGTGTCAAGCAGGATCTCTTGGAGTCCCTTATCAAGTGTGGGATACAACCTCTTGTAGAGCAATTAATACACTTACAGGATCCGGCCCAGCAATCGGGCCGTATCACACTTGACGCGTGGGAGACCAAAAACTACAAGTTCGAGCTACACATGGTACCGAAGGTGGCCTCCGGCGTGGGAGCTGTGGAGACGGACACGGCAGCGAGCACGGAGGCAACCAAGACCTCTCAGGTTCAAGAAGCCTCCACAACTTCTAGGACCAACGGGACAATCAAGGCTTCCAAGAACAATGGAGTAGTAAAGGCGTCGTTGAAGAACAGCAAGCGGAAGCGGAAGCGGAAAGCGGGCGGTCATCTGGCCAAGATTGCACTCCCCCGAGGTCGCCAGGATGGTCGTGTTCCGAGAGCCACAGCGGTAGTAAGGTCAATCGAGTGACCTGAGGAGCCTACCATCAAGGAGGAAGGGGATTGAAGCTAGTCGGTATTGATGTTGGCGACAAGGTTGTGGCCGGCTCTGAATGTCTGAAGGTATGTCGATGGAAGGACGACGTGGAGTGACCGCAACTGATGTTGTTATATAATAGCAGCTGGAGTGGCTACGACGAGATTGCTACGATGAAGTTGCTATGATGAAGCTGCTACGATGGTTGCTATAATGAAGCTACTAGTGTCACTACGGTACAGTTCCTATGTTGCTATCATACAGCTGGCTGCCACTAACCCAAAGTCTAGATGAACGAGGTTCGACGATCGCTACGAATAATGCTCAGCAGAAGAAGCAGGACTGCTGGATCGGACGATTCATGAAGTACAATGATCAACGCTAGCCAAGAATGCAATGAGCTACAAACATATCTAACCTCCAATTAGTTTGAAATGACCACAGCCTTCTTCGAGCACTCTTCCGTTTCTGACCAACAATGACTGTCACTCCGCCTCCTCTTCGTTCTTATCAGCCCTGGACTGTCTGATCTCGATACGACTTACGCTCGTCAGCTTGGCTGGCGAGTCCTCGTGTGTGCGGTCATCCCCAATCTTAAGCACAGCGTCGGACGACGCACTAGCAAACGATGCTGGGCAAGGTACGAGTCAATTACCGCCATTACCGACCTTTTCTACACGACCTCCAATACCAATGCCGACTACCGACCACTTCATGTCCTCAACTCTCAGTACCTCACCTATGTGAAGCCCATCCAAACTCTCTAGCGCTCCTCGTCGTCCCCAGAAACGGGAGAGTACCTCCGATCCTTCGACAGCATATCCAACTCCTCCGGATGATCAACAACCTTCCGATGCGACACTGGCACATACGGATTGGCATCGCCCTGTTTCTCAGCCGTTAGCCCAGCAGTGCCAGGGTTGCGGAAGCCGCGTTCACGCTGGCGCTGGTACGAGACTTCTTTCAGGCGTTCGCCTTCAGCGGGCGTGAGGCGGAGGTAGACTTCTACGGCTATGGCGTGGATCCAGAGGGCGAGCTGGGCATGGTTAGCTTGCGGAATGTGAAGGATGATTGGAGAGGGGGTGAAAGTACACAGCCAGCGGCACCGAATCCGACACCGAAGCTTGCGGAGATCTGCATGGGGTCCGCGCTGTTGATGTCGGCGAGCACGATAACCATTTGCTCGGGGCTAGTGCCGTTGTAAAAGGGTGCGCAGTCCGGGTAGAGTGAGAGGACGAAGTCTTGACTTTGGAACAGGAAGTCGATTTGCTTGCAGGGGCGGGTGACGGTGAACTCGGGGCTGCGAGGTGGTTAGTATATCGCTTGTTGTGCCTTGCCTTTGAGGAAGTCGACGTACTCGATCGAGATGATTTCAGAGTAGCAGAGCATGATCAGGCGGAGCGTGATGATGGTTGAGAACTGTAAACTCGTCAGTCGTGTGTACGAACCAAGCCAGGATCCAGACCTACATATGCCCACGCCCGCAGCATCCAAGCACGGTGCTGGTCGATTTGCAACCGCTTGATGTTGATCCAAGCAAGGATAAAAGCGACCGTGGTGGATATGACAAGGACTCCGGCCACCATCCGGGTCGCCATGTCGCCACCATTGGAGTGTGGAGCTATGATAATGGCCCCGGCGCTAGCGATCGACGACAGTAGGATCACGAGATAACCGTTGATTCTGTGTAAGATGATCAATTTGTGTCGAACGATTGGCACGAACTGAAGTCCGACTAGGATTCCTGCTGGTAAGATGCAGAAGATGTGCATCATCTAACGACAGTCCGCGGATATTGTCGAGCGAGAGGCTTCTACAACTCACCATCCCGATCTTGTATGGGTTCCGGAGCCAGTAGAAACATTCGCCGGGCGCTGAACCGTTGCCAGCGGCAATGACGTCCCTGTTGCAGAAGATTCCGTAGAACGAGAAGAAGCTGGGTAAAGATATGAGTCCACGGTTTAGCTTGGTCGCATCGGGAGGGTCGACTCACCTAGTTCTTGAGAGGGAGAAGGCGAAGATGTAACCAACTGCTAAGAAAGACTGGTATGGTATTAGGTATTGCTACTGAGCTTCGAGCACATCTCTACACATACAGAGCACGAAGTTATATCCCTTCCCAAACCCGATTGGATTGTAAACATGACGCATCGCAGCAACAAAGCCATTGGCCGGAGGTCGCGTAGGCTGGACCATCTTATCTTGATGGGCGTCGAGCCGCTGATGCTGTAGTGAAGGGTGTATTCTGATGGAGATGAAGTCTTTGGTACCCGCATGATTCGTACTCAGCTCTTAAGTACAGAGGCCAAGACGAGGTCGCAGCACAAGGCTAACCATGGCTGAGCGTTCGTGCGAGTGGGCGATAACGTGCGTTGCTCGGCAGACGTTGTATACTGCTGCCAGAGCATTATGGTTTGACTCATCGACCACTCAGGCGCAGACAGCGGAGCACAGCGACCGTGTTTTCTGGAATAGCGAAGAGGCTGAGTGGTGGACGTGCTACCGCCGTCGGAGGTCAGTCCCATATCGGTGAATAATGCTTGGGAGACGGTCGAATCTTGATGGAGTTTAGATAGAAGAAGCAGCTGTCTTACAGCCAAGAGAACCCAATCTTCCTACTCCAAGGCGGAGTCCAATGGTATCGTCTCGTATGGCTTCCTGGGGCATGGTTGGTTTCGAAGATTTTTCAGCTGAAGTATTAAGCGGATCTGTGCATGGTGTAGTGGAGATGAAGTCGGCATATAAATCCTAGTCCGAGAGTTTCGAGTCCGGGTACGACGTATTTCGAACCACGATAGCCTTCACTTGCCGACCCAATGCCGCCAGAAGAGAGCTAGGGTGAAATACGCGGCCCAGCTTGACCCCAGATTTCGCATGTCGATGGGCCGTCAATTTCCACACTTAGCCCTGGAGCTGCGGGGCCAAAGCAGTATGACAATTGGAGAGTCATACTGCTTCAGCCAAAAATCCATTACTCAAACCCCGGACAACCGACGGGAAAAGGCGTTTAAGATGTTGGCAGCGCCTATCGCAGGGCACAGGAGTGTTCAGACGGTAGTTTCACCTTAGATGAGACATATAATGTTGGTTAGGTCGAGCGGCGTTCGCCTCGTATAGTCTCCTGCTACGGCTGCCGCACATGCCATTGTAACGGGAGAACAGCTCTCGCCTCCCAGATATATGAGAGAGCTTCGAAATGCTGCTAGGGAGATTGGCGAATATCCTTCGGCATCAGCTTCTGTTCTCTCTTCTCCTCTCCTTGGAGGAGTCGCATCAAGGGCTGCTACAACCACCTCCTTCTTCACAGGCGAACCTATATGGTATCCGAATACACAGAACTCCATCTCAGGACCGAGAATAACCGGAGGAGCGGCCACTTCGCACTGACGGACCGCATATCGACACTTCGTCCGAGGCCATGTGTCGTCCGCTCATCCAGCCTGGCTCGCCTGGTTCGTGAGCACTTCTGAGCCTAATCTAGCTCCTTATGTTGCGGTCCTCTTCTAGACGTTCTCGTTGCGTCTGAACATAATCTCAGCTCCTCGTGTTGCTGTCCTCTCTGAGACGTCTTCGGTGCCTCTTCAGTGTCCATAGAATCATGCGATCGTTCAAGAGGCCTACAGACCAGCAGGGATACACCAGAATCATGGAGAGCACCTGACCAAGTCGCTTCGTCACGCCGACGTGCGTGATGGGCGCGAAGATAGTCAGCATCGCGCGGCGGAGTCTCGAGGCTTGTAGGTTGTGCAAGATCTCCTCGCCCTTCTCTTCGAACTGGAGATCCTTCTCAACCTCTTTCAGAGTGGTGGGCGCGGTGAAATAGCTCCAGCCTTGGCGTAATAAGGCTCTACCATATTCGCGGTGTCGCGCCTCCCACCCTACCATCTCCAGTTCCGCTTGTAGTATTGAAAGTTGCGTCCACTGCCTCGCCGAATCGTCTTTGGAATGTTCGATGCGCGCAATCTGATCGCGTATCCTAATCTCCTCCCGGCCAAGTTGCGCGTCTACACCTTGCCTCGCCCCTTCAGGTTCGCTTCTGTTTGTGGCTATATCGAAGATTCCATGCATCAATCACCCTTTCTCTTCTCATCCTCTTTCAGCATGTCGATATGCTCTCGCAGGTGCCGCCTAACAAACGGGCCAAAGAATGGGAGAAAGAGGTACACCGGGGAGCCTAGGATCGCCGACACGATCCGCATAAGCCGCGGTTTTATCCCGACGTGCGTGAGCGGCGCAGTGATCACCAGTCTAGCACCGCGAGACCTGGCGGTGTGCCAATCACGCAGCGCATCTCCGAACTCCTCCGCGCTCCGAGTAGCTGCCTCCATTTGTTTCACGTCGAAAATGTTGGCTACGCCAGACCGTTTGCCTTCCCGGGCAGCGGCGCCTAGTCGCGGAAGTTGCTCTGCGACTTCCAAGTCTGCATACAGAATCGACAGCTTCGTATTCTTTCTTGCTATATCATCCTCTTGCTGCTCAACACGAGCTACTTGCTCGCGTATAGCTATTTCCTCCCATGTTAGTGGCCTGCGAACCCGTGGCGAAGCGGATGCGCGAGACTTCTGCGCTGCTTTATTGGCGCATGAAAACCATCGTGGTAGGCTGAGGAGAGATTGCGGGTTTCTCGATCTCCTTGATGAGGCGACTGTTGGTGTCCGAGCAAACGCGTAGACGGGATGTGACACAGGACCGTTGGCCTGGCCACAGATCGTGGAAATCCGGATATAGTGACTCGCATGTCGTATCATCGCCATTGCTGGATACTCAATGGGTTGTGAGGGATGATAGGAAGTGTATGAGATATAAGAGATATGCAGAATCACTGACCTGCAACTGCATCTCGCTTCGCGCTCGCGAACGTGACCTTGTGTAACATGAGCATCTCCTGGCTGATGGCAGCTCTCCTGATGATATGCGTACTACACTGGTGACTACGCGTACGATACAGACTTGGGAACGATAGAGCGAGACAAATTCGGCGAGAAAGCTTGTTAAGGCAGGTTGTAAGGAAGAGCAGAGTTCTTCAGTGCCGGCCAGCAGACGTCCTGCGCTGAGCACGACTTCTGTCCGTTGGAAGCCTTTCGCAACATCGAACACGACGGCACGAGAAAAGATCATCTAAAATTCCCCTTCGCTGATCGTGAGAAGACAGACGATCGTTTTTATCGTTCTTGTCATACATAGCTCCGTACTGCAGAATCAGCAGCCCTCGTGTGCCGCTTCAATGTTTCTCGATGATTCTTGATCTTCTGCCGCAGAACCAATCTCAGCAGTGGTTCGACTAGCACGACATAGAGCAACAGTTTCAAAGATTCAGGCAGGCAGGCACACAACAACCGTCGTCATGATCCGCAGCAGTCGAGTGTTCAGAGCAGCACACTTGGGTGGCGTGAAAATCACGCACGCTGCAACTCGAAACCGGAAGCCCAACAGCCACCGTACAAAGGCCCCAACCTCGGCAGCGAGTACGAGAGCGCCCTTGAGATCTTTGTCCTCAAGGCGAAGACGGTCCCACAACAGTCGCTTCCAGGCCACCAGCATCGCCGCTCTTCCCGAGACGATCGCAAAGTCGCCGTATAGTATTGAGAGCCGTATCCTCTTCGTGAAGAGGTCGACTCCATCCTCTAAAATGTGAGACTCCTGTCCGAGTGCCCAGTCGTACTGCTCGAATAACTTTGGCCTGGGAGGAAGAGTCAGATCGCGTCGAGCTGCGCGTGGACGTGGCGCGTGGACTGGAGGGGGTATCCGCTGACGCGGCCTCCGTGGAGGATGTGGTGGGCGTGAATGTAGAGTACGGGCGGTACTTCCTAGCCACAGCGAGGGTCTGTTGCCAATGAAGAATGTTGACGGGCCGCATGAAGGTAGCAAGTAACAGCATCGGGAGACAATCCTCATATTACCATTGCCCTTCGTAACGCTGAATCCGTCTGCGCAACGACCACCGATGGAACGGACCAGCCAGCTCGTAATATATGAACACCGAGCCCAGCCCAAGGAACCCCAATATTAGCATGAAGCGTTGACGCAGGTCCAAGTGTGTACGGGGCGCAAAGACGATCAATGCAGTCTGTCGACCCCGCAGGGAAATATACTGGCGCCAGATATCCCTATGCTGCTCTTCAAGCCCGAGGCAATATGTGGCTTTCTTCAAGCAGCATGGCAAGCCTGCCGAAACAATGCTGTAGCGGGTGAGCACCCTCTCTCTCTCTCCTTCAAGGTGGCTTCGAGATGTGACTGTAGAATCGAGAGTCGGGTCTGCTTCCAACCCGGATCAGCTACTTGCTGTTCGAGGCAACCTACCTTCTCTCGCACGGTGAGGATTTCCTGGTCGACCTGTCGTAGTCGCTCGTCGTACGTGAGAAGTTGCATCGGGGATGATGCGTGGCGGGCGCAAAGCTCGTTCGACGGCGACGGAACGGAACAGAGCTCTGCTGGAGTCGGGAGTAGGTGCGACAGTAGGTATACAAGTAACAACGAGTTTGCGAGAAAGCGTCGAGGAGTTTTGCGCACGTTTGAATTAAAAATACCAGGACTTTACCTTTCTGCCCCTTGCTTGATGCTTGTGTTACATGAGGCATTACAGATTGCTGTGTGAAGTGTGCCATTTCACGAACCATGTGTCAGGCGATGCGATATCCACAATATTCAATATACGGCAGATACAATTCTCCAGCTTTAGATATTGTTTTTTTGAGAAGCGAGAGTGTGGAGAGTGAGAGGATGCATGAACAGCCAGCCTCTCGTTGTCGATACAATCGTACGTGCCGAGGCGCCAGTCCTCGTTACTTCTGAGCCTCGGGGCCGGTAGAGAAAAGCGTCCTGTGCCTCCCACCTGCTCCATGATGTGAGTACTGAGTCACCTCGTGATGACAATAACTGTCCTCAGCACGTTCTCTCGTCCTTCTGGGCCGTTTCGATGCTATGGCGCAATCACCGCCTTTGCCGAGGAGCGATCACCGTGATTGAGATGTTCTCCACTGAGTATTGGAGCATGAAGGCTGCTTTGTAGAAGAACCGCGTAGAGCAAAGAGATCCAGGAAGTGTGTAGCACCGGGAACAAAGCAGTTGCAGGAGCCGTCGCGACCAGCCGGACTGGCGGTTTTTGAGTCGATGCAGAACTGCACTTCAACTCGCCCACCTCGCTCCTGCCGCGAGAAGGTGCTGATCATGCTTGCTGTACCACGCTCTCCCCCTTCAACCCTTGAACTCATTCGGCCAGCACTTCTCCTTGGTCCACTCGTCGCTGTGAGTGCTGGCATGCTGCTCGAGGATCTTCAGGTTGGTGCTGTCGAGCTCCTTGCGGCAGAAGACGCAGACGGACTTGGGCTTGGCCGTCTTCACGGGGGTTCCGTTGGGGTTGACGGCGATGCGCGTGCCGGCGGCTTCGGCCTTCTTGTGCTCACGGTGGATGCGGTCTTTCTTGGAAATGGGCATTTTGGGATTTGGCAGGGTTTGTGTTGGTGAGTTCGATGATGTTGGCGTACGTCGCGTTTGTGAAGTTTGGTGTCGATGGTTGTGTTGTCTGTGGATTTCGGTGTTGGTGAGGTTGATGTTTGTGAGATACTTCGGCGAGCGTGGGGTGAAGAACTTGCAGTTTTTCGTGCTGTGCCTGAGGCTCCTAGACCCTGAATCTACCTCACCTGCGAGATCTGTTCCTGCCCTTTCCCATGAGCAGGACTTTGAGGAACTATTCAAGATATCGCATACCATCGAAAGAATGGAAAGACCTGTACTGGACCCCCAGTTGGAATCTGGTCCACTGCACCGTATCCTCCAGGAGGGTCTACCTCAGTCTCGATCGCAGCAGCAATATCGACCTCCACCATCACCAGACACGGCTCCAACAGACGACATCCTCCAGGACTATGATCTTGCAGTTGAACGCGCTCAAACATGGACAGGCGTCGCGAGATTCGGCTTCAATGCTATGCTTGCTTCCACCGAGCACAAGAACAAACTACGCCTTAAGCCAGAAAACATGGAACGCATCGTATTCTTCCTGACGAACCCGGATGCCAAATCGCAGGACGGCGGGACAGCAGATGCACAAACCAGGAAAGCCAAGTTTCAAGCACATCAGTGGACGTTATATGATGGGCAGTTGTATCGCAATCCTGATCAAGCTCATAAGACACACCGTCGACATGTTGCGACTCATGAAGTCTTCGACATTCTTACTGCGGAGCATTTGATAGCTGGTCATCTCGGACGCGACAAATCGATCAAGCTGTTAGCTGATAAGTATATCGGCTACAACAAAGACGAGCTGTTGTATGTTCTCGAACACTGTCTTGTGTGTTCGGGCAAGTATATCAGAGGTGCGGTCGCGAGACGGCAAGAACAGAAACACGTGCGTCCCAACAACAGCGCCGAGAGTCTCGGCGGTGCATCTAGCTCTGGATGATGGTTTTCATCCTTCGAACGGCCACGTAATTAATAACTCCTTTCACCATTGGCAGTTGATACCAGGACTTCTTTCTTCAATCTCACAGCCGTGAGGTCCTCCAACCATATCACAGCCATGGACGAGACCAACTACTCCGGCGCCCTGATCTTCTGGATATACATCCTCGCGGCATTCTTCTTCTCCTACATGGTCATACAGTCCATCATCTCCATCAGACCGGGTAAAGATGAGAGACAGAAGACCAAGGGATCAGACAGCGGATTCATCTGGCTGTTTGGAGCACTGGCCGGTCTCAGCTTCACAACTCTAAGTTACAACATGCTCACCGTCCTGGCCCATTCATACCAAGCGTGGTCTTTGAGCCACGGGATGGCAGCAAACATCAGTCCTGCCCAGATATGGCACTGGTCAACCACTTCCACGCTCTTCCGCGACTTTGCAGAAGCTATTGTTTTCGACAGTATCCGGTACTTCTGGGCGCAGTCGGCTTTGCTCGCGACTCTTTGGTTATGCATGTACATGGGAACGGAAGGTAAGCGCTACGATCGTACTTCGGCCTTTTCACTCACTTACAAACTCTCTAGGCTCCCATCGTCAAATACCACATCTATGGGCGTTCTTCGGCCTCAGCCAGATTCTCCCGATCAGCTTCGCCCAAAACCTTTTCTACGTGGCACTCTTGCGCCAACCTTCTGGCCGGAAGAGCGCAGTGATCCCACAGAACTTTCTCCTGGCCGTTGTCGGTATCTACTGTGGTTGTCTGCTAGTGGCAGCGCAGGCAGCACAGACGGCACGTGGCGCTTGGTTGACAACTACCATCATGGTGGCACGCCTGTTTTTGCTGTCGCCACTCTTCATTGTGGAAGTGTTTAACTCACCAGGACCGAACATTCCCGGGAGGCCTAGTGGCCAGAGAGTTGATGGTAGACAAGCACTCAGGATTGTGACGGCCGCTGCTATGATCTGCACCACTATTCAACTCCACGTGTTGGGACAACGCAAAGCGAACTACACTGATCTCTTCAATGGACTTTTCAGCCATCCAGCAGTCACTACGCTCGGCTGCGACCTCGTCTTGACCGTCGTCGGCTACGGATTCTGGACCTTGAGAACCTCCCTCGCACCACAGGATCGGATGAAGACATCATAGCATATATAGTCTAGCTCTACTATTCTTGCCTTATTTACTTCCGCATGTTGTACTCGTTTACCTGCTTCGTCAACTCGTCCACATCGCCTCCAATCGCCTCGTACCACTTCGGATCGATGTTGTTCAGGTTCAGGTAAGGAGAGCAGTCCGCAGCTTGTGCACCCTTCCGGTTCTCCACCGTCCAGCCCATTCCCAGATGACCCCAGGGGTTCTTGTTGAAGTAAGTGATATCGAAGTCTTCGTAGCGAGGCGTTTGGATCACCTGCTGGTAGTGCATACTTGATCCCGGCCATACTGCGTTCACCCGTCCAGTCTCGTTGTTCTGGGAAGCGGTCAGCCTAGTCTTCCTGTGACTTGGGATGGGGCTACTCACTTTATACCAGCTTCGGCAGTCGTCCTTCCACACGGTGTGCTTGATCCACTCCTGGACGTGCTCGTTGAAGCTATCTGTGATCTCCTGTCTTGGCACCCAGCTCCGAATCTTCTCGTTCTGCATCTTCTTGATGAGCAGGACGGCATACAATCCAACATCGTGCAGAGGACCCATGACGGAACCGTTCTCAACCTGCAAGCAGAACGCTGTTAGCATGTTCTCGAAAGCATCAGAAGTGCTCTCGACTCACTGGCCACGTCGGTCCGACGAATAGCTGCAGACACAAGGGCACAAGGGTTAGCGAATGTCTAAGACAAGGTAGGGTTTTGCCCATGAGTTTCCTACCATCATGTTTGGAAAATCAGGTACAGCGAGTCCAAGGTAAGATTCCGGACAGACCTTCCACTTGTCCTTCAAGTCAATTCCATTCTTGCCAACCACCGGGAAACGCGGGCGGTAGGAAACATCGAATCCAGTCGCGCAGACGATCGTGTCACACTTGCGCTCGGTGCCATCCTCACCAACTACGCCATCTTCAGTGCAACTTACGACAGGCGTGAAGTGTACATCGACGTTTTCCTTTTGGATAGCCACCATGTACGGGTCGCCAGGCGTGACACGACGACACCCGATGCCAAAATTGGGGGTGAAGCCATCAAGGAGTCGCTTGTCCTTGATGAATTCTCCCATGCGGGCTCTGAACATCTCCTGACCCATCGCCTGCGCTTCTGTGCCTTCGTAAAATAGGCCCCAGAGACCGTTGACCTTTGCAAAACATTAGCTTCCACAAGTAAGCTTCTAATCACCAACTCACCTGGTCCTCAATATCTTTCGCGTGGGCAACAAGAGCCTTGGGATCCTTCTTAAACTTCATCTTGTCGTCGTCCTCGTATACGTGGTTCTGCCCAAAGTTATTCGCGATCTGCACGAACCACACCGCTGTCCGAACAAAGATGTCGAGGTGTTTGACGTGTGGCTGCATCGTGGGAACAGTCTGAATGGAAGAGGCTCCAGAACCAATGACTGCCACACGGTCATTCTTCCACTGCTCCGCTTGATAGTCCTTGTCCCAACGCGCTGTGTGGACCACCTTGCCCTTGAACTTGTCCTTTAGACCTGGGATGGTTGGCCACTGCCCGAGTCTCAGTAATCTCCTCGCAACGAATGTCTTCAATTTGCATGACATACCTTGAAGTTGTTCAGTATACCGGTGCCTTGCAGGAGAAGATCGCACCAATCCTCGAACTCCCTTGGCTCCTGGCCAGGTCTGGTCTCCCGAAGTGTTACCTTCCATTGCCCCTTCTCCTCGTGCCAATAGCAACCGGTGACAGCAGTGTTGAAGGTCATGTACTTCCTCAGATCGAATGTGTTGCAAACCTTGTCGAGATACTTCCAGATGTCCGGGCTCTGTTATGTGGTCAGCCAACGATCGAAGGCCGTTCAGTTCGAGTCTCATATGCAGTACATACATAGCTGAAGAACCGCGGCCAATCGGGGTTCAAGGCAAATTGGTACGTATAGGCGTGACTGGGGATATCGCAGGCGCAGCCAGGGTAGCGATTCTCGAGCCATGTCCCTCCAATGTCTGCGTTTTTTTCGAATACTTTGTGCTCGACGTTACCACACATCTTCTGGATCTGATACGCCATCATGATGCTGTCGATCATGTAAGTCCACTGCTCTAGACGTTTCTAGCAAGGAGAGTCACGACTTACCCAGTAACGCCACCACCTATAGTGATGACCTTCATCTTTCTGTTGTTCGGGTCCATCCATGTTATGTTTGGGTCAACATCGTACCCCGATGATCCAGGCTTCGAATAGTCGAACCTGTCGCCAGCGGCAACGGCATTGAGATCTGGTGCCATCGTTGCTGCAGGAATTAAATGGGGTGAAGACAATGATGGATCGAGTATAGAGTGATGAGATCAAAACGAGCAACGATGCTATAAAGCTAGCAGTTGGAGTCGACAAGGCTTACCTCGGTGCAAGTCTGCACATTCTATGCTGGCCTAGCCGCCCTGCATCGTATTAGTCAACACGGAATAGAGGCTGTTCGAGTGGAACTCCACAGTCCATGAAGGTGGGGTCTGGAGCCCCACCATCGAAATGCACGAAGGTGCTTTTGCAAGGTCAGAGATATATGCGGAGGCTGTCAGCGGTCCAACGGCCCCCAAAAGGAAGGTGCGAAAGCGAGAGGAGTGAGATAGGGCTAAGGCGGTCAAGGTTTCGTATATCAAAACGAGCAGCACCTTACACGATGATGTATCAGCTGTCAGATCATTTCCTTTCCGAAAATCTGAAGTAGGTGCTGAAAGTGAGGAACGGTGTTTCGCCTGTCGTGATCTGTTACACCAACCGCAGCCCACTCGACGCTAGATCCTCTGGGCAGTGCATCGACGAGAACCACATGCAAAGGCGGTGGCCCCGCGGTGTTATCGGACAGCGGATAGTCCACCCGCGCGGCAGCGTTGCCGTCACAAGGGAGGCCTCTTTGCGCCCCAAACTTGGCATGCCAAACATCGAAGGAGTCATCTTCGGCGTCGCTTTCGACGTCGTCAGGTCTTGGGGCTGGTGACTGATGATACGACGCCCAAATTTGACGGGCGAATGTCGAGCGTGTGATACCGACTTCGGGTGAAGGAGCGGTAAAGAAGGCAATGGCGGTCGCCCATCCACATACCTGCACCGCACGACCTACGCGGTCAAGATGCTGCAACGCGAGAGTGGTCTGTAGCACGAACGGATTGCCTTGCACAGGGTCCGCGACGGTGAGCAGCTCCATCGATGCGGGTATCAGCGGGATTTGACCAGCGACATAGACCAGGCTAGCTTCGTTGTCTGTTGGTACTGATATAGCTTGTGAGTAGGGTCCAATGTTGGCCGGCGCCCAATATGAGCGTGACTGGACGTGCAAGCCTTTCTTGCGACTCTGTTCTTGGGCTTTCGCGCTTGTTAAAGCGACCATTACATGCTTGCCATCCGGCAAGACATTCGCACACGCGATCGTAGCCCGTGCCGGAGGGTTTGGATGGACGAAGAAAGATCCGTAGACAGTATTGACGGATGCGAAGTCGGCCATGTCTCTCAAGACGATGCTGGAATATGCTACGTCCTCGAAAGCGTGCCCTGCTTCCTGAAGCGCATTTGTCGCTTGTTCCATGATACCTCGCATTTGCTCTGCTGCGGTGTTGCCATCGGCCACGAGGTCCGACAAGAGAATATGGCCATGACTTGTCGAGGCGGGGTTGAGGCCTTTCAATAGGCTGAGATCGTGTTTGACCGGAGGAGGATCGTCAATGGTGCTCTGGAAATAGTTACCGCTTCGAAGCCCTTCCAGTATTGCTTGGAATCGAGGCTCCAATAGTGCCGGCTGGCGAAGGCTGGTCATATTGGGAACGCCCGTATCGAGTTCGACCTCCGCTTTCGATATGTGTACTGAGGCACTGCCCGCTTCACCAGGAACCACTTTGCGATCACCCTGGTCGACCCTGATGCGGCCTTTCCAGAGCGGACCAGGCCCCGAAAGTGCAAGCGTTTCGTACTCCCCACCCTCCCCAAGTACTGCTCCATCGTCTGCGCTTCCAAAACGTTGGACTGCACGATTCAGAGGACCAATAGTCCCAGTATCGGCAACATTCTGCCAAAGCATCGACTCGTCCAGCCCGCCAGACGCGACTTTGATAATGCGAGAGTCCTGCCCAACCTCGGCCATGTCTTGAAGAAGGGAGTCTTGCGTGTTGGGCAGGAGACTCGGCCATTGCCAAAGGTAGGACAGCGGTATCAGCCCAAGTCTGACCGCCACTGACTCTACGCGAGTCCTCTGATAGTCTGAAAGGATGGCACCGGTGCTTACGGCGTTCACCTCTGGGTGGTGAAGTTTGACGTTGCGAAGAAGTGGCATGAGTGCCTCGGCCTCATCTTCGTCACTGGTCGGGCCATAGCACTTGTCCTGGTTTATAGCACCACCCTTGAGCTCTTGCCGGTAGAGTGGTAGGCCTAGTGCTCGTTCGTACAGCGGGATGACGGTATGTCCGATGGTCTGGTACATGTAGCTGTCCGAATCCTCCACTGCACCTCCTCCAACCGAAGACGCTGGGTACAGGTTGGCAATAGCGACAACATTATGGCCATTCTCCAGGCAGTGCAGAATCGAGAAGAGAGAGTCTTTGCCACCAGAGATGAGACAGACAACGTTGAGATTGGCCATGACATTCAGTAATCCTACCTCACTTAGCTATGTAAGAGATAACTGCACAAGACTTTGCAGATCGCGTCCTACCGTGTGACTGAGAGTACTACTATATCGAGAACTTTGGTATCCTCGTCTGAGCTAGCATGGCTATATGCTGTATGTTCGGTGCCAGCCGCCGTCAGGTCTAAAGGTGAGGAAGACGAGTCGGAGTTGGCTTGATGCGCCGATTGCAATTGTTTCGATCTGTGGCACGATTGACGCTCAGTCTGTTCACCACAGAGTTTGGGTGGAAGAGCAACCAGGGGGAAATTTATATCGTGCCGCCGCACGAGGAAAGGAAGAGAATTGTGCTGCAAGGCACGTTGAAGTTTTGATGCAGGTTGCCAAGACTATGGTGGGCTGTAGCGACCAGAAAGGACATAACTCAAATTTAGATCCCCCTATATAAGAAGATCGATCGATAAGGTGCCCATGGATAACCGATTCAAGACTTCTAAAACATTATTGATCATTCCCTCTATCGTACATCTCCAGCTCGTCCTTCATATGATGCATTAGTCTAGCTGTAAGGTGCCCGAGGAATGTCTCCCAACTCCAAGCTATTTCGTCGCGCAAAAATCATCATAATCATCCACGGAGAGCAGCCGCTCATGACTTTCCATCTAGAAGTTCCGCGATGGGGTCTGCCGCGAGTCGGCCATAGACGACTGGTTTCCATACCCGTTCGCGTCCTCCGCATGTCCGCCGTTGGAGTACACTGGTCCACCGGAGACGTTGCCCGCCGCTTCAGTCATCTCCGCATTCGGATCTTGACCCTTCTTGATCACGGGAAAGCGACTGTCCGGGTGCTTGGTCTTTGTTGCAGGCAGGAAGTCGATGATGAAGCTCCAGACGTAGAAGATGTAGATCAACGCGATGATCCACTCAAGTATCGCGCTGACGTTGTAGTGTTTCTTGTACTGCGTCACGCCAAACGCAATGGCCAGCGAGAGTTCGACGATGATAAAGGCGAGCTTGAGCCAGAACGAGTTTCGGAGAACGCTGTGGTGACGGAAGTGGATTCCTAGACGCTGGTACTCGGCGCAGATGAAGATGGCGGAGATGACATAGCCGCCGATAAACAGGCCGAGCATAGCATCGTGGGTCTTGGGATAGTGTTTGGTGTCGAAGATGCTGAGCAGGATCAGGCCGGCTGCGCCTGCGATCGCGAAGATGATGCCGCAGACGCTCAAGAAGGCTTCCCACTTGGAGTAGGTTGGCGTCAGGCGCGCCTTGTGTCGTAGCCATCGCTCGGAAATGAAGGCCAAGTCGAATACCACCACCATCGTTGCGCTGCCGGCGATGAAAAGCGGCTTGAGGAACGTCGCGCCCACGTCAGAGATGTACGCTATTCGCTGATTGGGCCCCATCTCGACGTAGTGAGGGCTTCCGGCCGCGAGCCAGTAGGCCAGCATGCCTAGAAGTGTGCCTGCGACAATTTCATCAGCCACTATCATGCGCGTGGTGTTTCGTTTTACTTACCAAACCATACCAGGCCTGCGAAGAGCGGCAGAAACCAGTAAGAGAGGCCGAACATCGTGGCTGATGTCAACTGCCAGAGAGTGATCCAAGGTGCTGCAGAGGTGTGAGGTTTCGAAGTTGTTTGCTTGCTCACGCGAAGAAACGAAATTGAGGAAGAAGAGAAAGTGTTTTTACACGAAGTAAGAACGAGGAGTTTCGGACATTGGGACACTACGCCTCACGTTTGCATTGCCCCAACGCACACTGGTCGACTCGTGACGTTATGGTATCGGCACACGTCACAAAAACATAGTTTACCTAGTGAGTGCCGAAGACATCCGCAATCTCCTTGCGCCGATCCCGCGGAGCAAAGGTTGAGCTTGCAGCGGGTTGGATGGTCAGTACTGCACAAGCAGGCGCGAGCAACGAAACGTTCCTGTCGATCCGATGAAGCCGCTGAAGGGAAGAGATTTGTTCATTAGCAAGCAGTTGGGAAGTTGCTGCACCTCTCCGTTAGCGGACGTGAGAACTTCCGGTGGCGAAACAGCGAGTTGCCAAGCGCCGTGATGGCTCCGTGGGTGTATCAAGATACATGCACTCGCAACGAGGATACGTCGTATGGGACACCCCGGGGCAATATTCCTACACGAGCAAGTAGTTGTCTCCCAGATTGAGGGTTTCTCGTTCTGATCGATTTACAAGTAAGATTGCCATGTAATATTGCGAAAATGTTAATGCCTCGGGCAGAAGAGACGGGAAGATCCGCTTATCGGACTTGGCGCACCAGCAAATCCCAAGCGACCACATCTTCCAACCTTCGATAGACGCTCGACACCTCACATCGAGAACACCGCCAAAATGCCGAAGGAGGTGAAGCAAAAGAGCGGGCTGATCGTTGGTCTGAACCGCGGCCACGTACGTCTTACCACCTCCATCACGAAGCACTCCAATGCCCGCGAGCCGAAGCGATATTGTAGAAGAAAAATGCTAACAGTGTTGGATGCATACAGAAAGTCACCCCTCACCAGCCGAAGCCGCGTGTCTCGCGCATGAAAGGACACCTGAGCAAGAGGACTGCATTCGTCAGAGAGGTCGTGAGGGAGGTTGCTGGGTACGTTTGATCCGTGAAGAAAAGCTCTGCAAACACACATCCAATATCAGCCACTGACATGGTCTTGTTCACTACAGCCTCGCCCCATACGAGCGCCGCGTCATCGAACTCCTGCGCAACAGCAAGGACAAGCGCGCCCGCAAGCTAGCGAAGAAGAGACTCGGAACGTTCGGACGCGCGAAGCGCAAGGTCGACGAGATGACGAAGGTGATTGCGGAGAGCAGGAGAGCGGGTCACTAGATGGGGGAGATGTCACGGTGGTGGTGGAAAGCACGAGGTGGCAGCACGATGGCGTCTGTGGGATGGATGCTTTGCAAAGCGAAGCTTGGGATGGCACTGGCATGATATGCTAAAACATGCTTTGAGAACAGCCCCGACATGAACGGTCAAGTGCGCACCGAAGTGCCTTGCTGCTACCATGGCTCTATACCGCTGCTTATTCGTGACATTTCGCTTTTGCCTGGTATCCATGTTGTGGGCATCTATGCAACGCCTTCAATGCTCGTCGTAATCTATGCCTCCACACGTCTTCACACCACACAGAAACACTCTACTCTCCCTGCTCATCACCGAACTTCTCAAGCTTGCCCATCTTCTGACCAGCCTCGCCGTAGAACCGTATCCGATCTATCCTCGTCTTCTCGCCCTCACCCTCCCCATCCGCCACAAACAGCACCAGACTCGAGATGTTCTGGAACTTGACGTACCGCAGCTCCACCTTCGCCGTACCAGTCTTCGCATCCCAATCATTCGGCTTGATCTCAATCTTTTGTGTCACAGGCGTATCCTCCGCCTCGTCAAACCCCAGCACTGTACTGCGATTCGTAAAAAGCTGCAACGTCTTCGGCCGCATAACCTCCTCATCCCCCTCCCCCGGAATCGAAGTGATGTGTATACTATGCAGCTTCAAAGCAGTCTGAAACGGCACAAACAGCATCAGCTGCTCATCCGTATCACTCTCAATCCAATCCTTCTTGCCCGACGCCGCACCCCCAGACAACGCGCTCGGCTTCCCACCCTCAATCACCCCCCGCTTATCCCCCTTCTCCCCATCCAGATTCAAAAAATCCAGCCCAAGCAAATCCACACTCCCGGTAACATCTTCCATCCC